>JAEEGL013216575.1_pt1 | contig 11398 bp, 13 predicted proteins | sample 9134231 | NCBI WGS metagenome assembly JAEEGL01 (sample SAMN16246548, study PRJNA631951) | gut metagenome | biome: gut microbiome; feature: rumen; material: fiber-attached | host: Bos | place: Iran: Karaj | collected 2018-10
AGGATGTTCGACGGTCTGCTCGCCGAGGGCATCGGTTCCGATGACACGGACAGGTTGAGGAAGCTGGTGGACCGTTCCGAGACGGTCCTCTACGCGTTCGACAACTGCGGGGAGGTACTTTTCGACAAGCTCCTCATCCGCGAGCTGAAGGCCATGGGGAAAAGGGTGGTCTGCGTGGTCCGCGGGAAGCCCATCCTCAACGATGTCGCTTACGATGATGCGGTCCGCGCCGGCGTGGACGGGGTCGCGGACAGGATAGTCTCCACAGGCGCGTTCGCGGTCGGTTTCCCTAGGGAGGTCTGTGATGAAGGTCTCCGCGAGGAGATCCCCCGTGCCGGGGTGATGATCGCCAAGGGGATGGCCAATTACGAGGCCCTTTCGGATTTCGACATCGGGCTGCCCGTTGCATTTCTTCTCAGGGCGAAGTGCCCTCCGGTCTCCAGGTCCCTCGGCGTCGATGTGGGGACGAACGTGGTCCGTGTCATCAGGGACTGAGACGTATGTCATGAGCCAGCAATTGGACGTGATAGCCATTATATCCGATTGACATAATCATCCACCAATCAGACGGCACCGTCATGCGCGGGGAGTGTCAATGTTCACGAGGTTTCTGGGAAGGCGCGATTGGCTGCTCGTAGCTGCCGCCGTCATCCTCATCCTCGCCCAGATCTGGATGGACCTGAGCATCCCCGAGTACATGGGGGAGATCACGGACAACATCGTCCTGAACGATACCGACGTGGTCATCCAGAAAGGTACCGAGATGCTCATCTGTGCGCTTTTCAGTCTCGCCCTCTCCCTGGCGGCCGGATTCGTCATCGCGAACATCTCCGCATCGATCGGCCGCAACATGCGCGCCGCGGAGTTCGAGAGGGTTCAGTCCTTCTCGGTCACCGACATCGAGCGTTTTTCCGCCGCGAGCCTCATCACCCGTTCCACCAACGACGTCACGCAGGTGCAGAACTTCATCGCCCGCGGGCTACAGGCGGCCATCAAGTGTCCGATCATGACCGTCTGGGCGGTCAGCAGGATCGTCGGGGCATCCATGGAATGGACCCTCCTGACGGTCGCCGGCGTCCTGGTCCTGACGGTCGTGATGATCCTCACCATCTACTTCACCCGTCTCAAGTACAAGAGGATCCAGTGGCTGACCGACGCCATCAACCGTTCCACCCGTGAGAATCTGGAGGGGATAAGGACCATCAGGGCGTACAACGCCGAGTCCTACCAGGCGGGCAAGTTCGACACCGCCAACGGAGACCTTCTCCGCAACAATATCTCCGCCGCGAAGTACATGTCCTTCTCGTTCCCGCTCTCCTCGTCGATGACGAACTTCGTGACGCTGGGGATTTACTGGATAGGGTCGGGGCTGATACTGTCCCTGTCCGACCAGACCGAACAGTTCCTCCTCTACTCGGACATGATTGTGTTCACCTCGTACGCCACCATGGTGCTGTCCTCCATCAACCAGTTCTTCGGCGTCCTCAGGGCGATGCCGCGCGCGATGGTCTGTTACCGGCGTATATGCGATGTCGTCAGCACCGAACCCTCGATGAAGGACGGGGATGTTGCCGTGCCGAAGAGCGGGGGGTCCGTGGAGTTCGACGACGTCTCGTACACCTACCCGGGGACGTCCCGCAAGGCGCTCGAGGGGATCTCCTTCAGGGTGGAACCCGGGTCCACCTTCGCGGTCATCGGATCCACGGGCGCGGGGAAATCCACCCTCGTGAAACTCATCGAGAGGTTCTACGACCCCGATTCCGGCACCGTCTCGGTCGACGGTGAGGACGTCAGGGAGTACCGCATGGACGACCTGCGTTCCCGCATGGGTTACGTCCCCCAGGACACGATCATCTTCTCGGGCACAGTGAGGGACAACATCGATTACGGGAGGGGGGTGCAGGACGGAGCAGATGTGGCCGAGGCCATCCGCACGGCGCAGGCCGAGGATTTCATCTCTGCGATGCCGGACGGTGTGGACTCCAAGGTCGCGCGCCGCGGCAGCAACCTGTCCGGGGGACAGAAGCAGCGCATCTCCATCGCCCGCGCGCTCGCGTCCCGTCCCGAGATCTACCTGTTCGACGACTCCTTCTCCGCCCTCGATTTCAAGACCGAGAAGTCCCTCCGCGACGCGCTCCGCGCCCAAACGGGGGAGAGCACGGTCATCATAGTGGCGCAGAGGATAGGCACCGTCAGGGATGCCGACAGGATCCTGGTGCTCGACCAGGGACGCATGGTCGGACTGGGGACGCACAAGGAACTCCTCGCCACGTGCCAGATATACCAGGACATAGCGAGATCGCAGCTCGCGGAGGAGGTGAGATGACGTCCGCCGCAGGCAATCCGGAGGCGAAGGGCGGGAGGCTGGTGGTCCGCAAGGACCCGCCGCACGTGGCCGGTCCCGGCGTGGAGACCAGGCACGGCAAGTCCCTGTTCACCCCCCTGAAGAAGCTCTTTGCCTATTTCGGTCCGTACAAGTACGCCATCATCGCGGGCGTGGTCCTGACGATGGCGAGCGCCATACTCGCCCTGATCGGTCCGCAGTTCGTGAGGGAGGTGTCCGATGAGATATTCTCCGGCATCGAGAGCGGCGACATGGACACGGACCTCATCCTCAGACTCTCGATCATCGCCTGTGCGATTTATGTGGTCAGCGTCCTGTGCGGGATAGCGCAACATTACATCATGCCCGTGACCTCGCAGCGCATCGCCAACCGTCTGCGTGCGGAGATGATGCACAAGGTCGACCGTCTGCCGCTGAACTACTACGACAACAGCAGCACCGGCGACATCATGAGCCGCATCACCAACGATGCGGACAACGTCGGCGACCAGAGCAGCATGACCTTCGTTTTCCTGTTCTCCGCGACTACCTCCATCGTCGGCTGCATCCTGATGATGATCTACACCAACCTAATCCTCGGGCTGGTGGCCATGGTCCCCCCGCTGGCGGGCTTCGCGTGCATGAGGATGGTCGTCAGGAAGACGCAGCCCTTATTCGTCAGCCAGTCGAGGAACCTCGGAGCCATGAACGCCCATGTGGAGGAGAACTACTACGGATACGGCATTGTCAAGGCCTACGGCGGGGAGGCGAGGTCCCGCAGGCGTTTCGATGAGATCAACGACAGCCTCTACAACAGCGCCTACAAGTCGAGGTTCATCACCAACACCATCCCCCAGATCATGGGGTTCATGGGCAACCTCGGTTATCTCCTGGTGTGCATCATCGGTTCGATGATGATCATCAGCGGCGACATCACCTACGGGGTGGTGATCGCCTTCATCCTGTACGTCAGGATGTTCTACACGCCCATGATGATGCTGTCGGATGCATTTGCGGGCATGCAGAGCCTCGCCGCCTCCTCCACCCGTGTCTTCGAGCTCCTCGAGGCCCCCGAGATGGAGGACGAATCCGAAAAGAAGGGGGTTCCGGAGGACGTCCGCGGCGAGGTGGAGTTCGATGACGTCTGCTTCAGCTACATCGAGGGCACCGAAGTCATCCACGACTTCTCCCTCACGGTGAGGCCGGGGGAGAAGGTCGCGATAGTGGGCCCGACCGGTGCCGGGAAGACCACCCTCGTCAACCTCCTCATGCGCTTCTACGAGGTGGACAGCGGAGTCATAAGGGTGGACGGGACCCCCGTCGCGGACATGAGCAGGTTCGCCGTACACTCGATGTTCTCCATGGTTCTACAGGATATCTGGCTCTTCGACGGGACAATCAGGGAGAACCTCTCCTTCAACATGGGTGAGATCCCGGAGGAGACCATGGTGTCGGCGTGCAGGGCGGTGGGGATACACGATTTCATCGCATCCCTGCCGGAGGGTTACGACACCCGCATAAGCGGCACCTCGGGACTGTCGTCCGGGCAGAAACAGCAGTTATCCATAGCCCGCGCCATCATCCGCGATGCCCCCATGGTGATATTCGACGAGGCCACGAGTTCCATCGACACCCGCACCGAGAAGCTCATCCAGCAGGCCGTCGGGAAGCTCACGGACGGGAGGACCTCGTTCATCATCGCCCACAGGCTGTCCACCATCAGGGACTGCGACAAGATCATCGTCATGAACGACGGCAGGCTAGTGGAATCCGGTACGCACGAGTCCCTGCTGGAGGCGGGCGGGTTCTACGCGGAACTGTACAACAGTCAGTTCGAGAACTGCGGATGACCCGTCCGGACCGATATCCTAATTATAAAGGCCAGCGCTAGTCTGTGGCATGAACAGCGTCAAGCAGGCCGTCATCATGGTGGGCGGAAGGGGCACGAGGCTCCAGCCGCTCACGGATACGCGTCCCAAGCCCGCACTCCCGGTGATAGACGTCCCCTGTCTGAAGTACCTCATCAGATCCTTCGCCGATGCGGGGATCACGGAGATACTGCTCGCCTGCGGCTACCGCTCCGAGTATCTCGAGAAGGCCGTCGGCGACGGTTCCGATCTCGGGGTGACCATCGAGTACTCCGTCGAGGACCATCCCCTCGGCACCGCCGGGGCCATGAAGAGGCTGGAATCCCGTCTGGACGAGGTGTTCTGCGCCGCCAACGGCGATACGTTCGCCGACCTCGACCTCAAGGGACTGATCGCGGACCACATCCGCACGGGGGCGTCCGTCACCATGGCGCTGACGGAGACCGACAGGCCCACCGAGTGCGGCATCGTCCGTCTCGAGGCCGACGGGGAGATCACCGAGTTCAAGGAGAAGCCGAAGCCCGAAGAGGTGTTCTCCAATCTCATCAACGCAGGGGTGTACGTGGTCAACAGGTCTGTTCTGGCATATGTCCCCGAGGACACGTTCTCCGATTTCAACAAGGACACCTTCCCCGCCATCATGTCCGACGGGGGCAGGCTACAGGGAAGGCCCCTCGAGGGCAGGTGGATGGACGTCGGGAGGCCTAAGGACCTCATCGCCGTCAACCTGCTGATGGCCGGGGAGACCGGGAAGGGCCCCGGGTGCATATCCTGCGATACCTCCGGCAACGTCTTCGCGGGCGCCGGAAGCACGGTTTCAGGAGGTTCGATGGAGTCCTCGGTGGTCCTCAGGGGCAGTTCCGTCGTAGATACCCATTTATTAGGAAGCCTTGTTATGGAGAATTGCAAGGTCACCGGCGCCGACATCCGGGACAGTATTCTCGGAGAGGGATGCACCGTCGGCGCGGCGAAGGTGACCGATTCGGTGATAGCGCCCGGGACTGTGATCCCCGACGGCGCCATTGTCAAGGACAGGAAGGGTTGAACCATGCCCAAGGAATACATTAGAGCAAGGGCTCCCGTACGTATCGGTCTGGCCGGCGGGGGTACCGATGTCGCTCCCTACTGCGTCGAGAAGGGAGGCTACGTTTTCAACAGCACCATCAACAAATACGCTTACAGCACGCTCCGTCCCCGCAGGGACAAGCAGATTAAGGTCACCTCCGAGTACTACGGACGCTACACCGCTCCCCTCGACGGAGGACCTCTCCCCCTCGACGGGAACATGGACCTGATCAAGGCGGTCACCAACTACTTCAACCCCAAGGAGGGGTTCGATATGACCATCCGTTCCGACGTCCCCGCGGGCTCCGGACTCGGAGGCTCGTCCACCATGATCGTCTCCATGATTGCCGCCATCAGCAACTGGCTCGATGTCGACATGTCCAAGACAGAGATGTCCGAGCTGGCCTTCCACCTCGAGAGGGAGATCATCGGACTGAAGGGAGGATGTCAGGACCAGTATGCGGCCGTCTTCGGGGGATTCAATTCGCTCAAGATCGACAAGAGCGGCGTGAACGTCATGCCCGCCCACATCCATCCCGACATCATCAACGAGCTCCAGTGCCGTTCCGTGATGTGCTTCACCGGGACCACCCACGATTCCGCGAAAATCATTGAGACGCAGCAGAAGGCTTACAAGGCCGGACAGAACGAGGAGGCCCTCGACCGCTCTAAGGACGTCGCCATCTGCTTCCGTTCCGCCCTCCGCCACGGGGACATCGACGACTGCGGCGAGCTTCTGGCCGAGTCATGGGACTACAAGAAGAAGTTCTCCGGAAGCATCACCAACCCCGAGATCGACAAGTTGTACAACACCGCCATCCAGGCGGGCGCCATCGGTGGCAAGGTCTCCGGCGCCGGCGGCGGCGGGTTCATGTACTTCATCTGCAGCTTCGATAAGAAGAGCAAGGTCTCCAAGGCCCTCATCCAGGCAGGAGCCACGGTCTCCGATTTCATGTTCGAGCCCGAGGGTGTCATCTCCTGGAGAGGGGAGCTTTGAGCGGCGTCAGGGCCGTACTGCTCGACAGGGACGACACCATCTGCCCCGACGTCCCCCACAACGGCGACCCCGCCAAGATGCACGTCTTCCCCTTCGCGCCCGGGGCCGTCAGGAGGCTGAACGACGCGGGTTACCTGGTGATTGTGGTCACCAACCAGTCCGGGATAGGCCGCGGGATGTACACCGTGGACGACATGGTCGCCACCAACGAGGAGATGAAGAGGCAGCTCGCGACAGCCGGCGCCCGCATCGACGACATCTACTTCTGCCCCCATCTTCCGGATGAGGGGTGCGGATGCCGCAAACCCGCCACGGGCATGGGCGAGAGGGCCATCGCCGACCACGACCTCGACCCCTCCCAATGCTGGATGGTCGGGGACAACGACAAGGACGTGGAGTTCGGGAAGAGGCTGGGGATGAGGACCCTCAAGGTATCCTCCGGGTTCACGCTGAAGGACGCCGTCGACACCATTCTCTCCTGATGCGCGTGCGCGGTTGTTTATAAGATGGCGTTAATCTCCCGCGCAGGAGCAAAAGGAAATGTTCGTGATATCCCTCCTTGTGAAGAACGAGTTCGGCGTCATGCAGCGCGTCATGGGTGAGTTCACCCGTAACAAGATCAACGTCGAAACCATCGTCGTCGGCAAATGCGAGAAGCAGGGCCGTTCGAGGATGGTGCTCTCGGTCATCGACGAGGGGGAGGCGAACCTGGTGATGGGGCGCCTGCAGAAACTCCAGGATGTGTACGAGTGCGACCTCGTGCCCGAGTCCGGACAGTCCGCCTACGCACTCCTCTCCACCTCCAACGGCAACGTCGGCGTCGTCGGCGGTTCCGACCAGGTGGAGGAGCTCATCGAACGTTCAAAACCCGAGAAATACGTCAAGGCGCTCAACGCGCTCTGACATCTACGAGGCTTCATTATGGAAAAATGCGAGAAGATTTGGCTTGATGGAAAGCTTGTCAACTGGAGCGATGCAAAGGTCCACGTCCTTGCCCACGCCCTGAACTACGGTACCGGTGTCTTCGAGGGCATCAGGGTCTACGAGACCCCCAAGGGCCCCGCCATCTTCAGGCTGAAGGAGCACGCCCGCCGCCTCGTCGACGGCTGCAAGATGATGGGCTTCGACATGAACATTAACGGCAAGGAGTACGACCTCGAGGCCGTCATGGAGGCCATCCGCGAGGCCGTCCGCGCTAACAAGAAGGTCGACTACGTCAAGCCCTGCGTCTTCCTCTCCGGAGAGGAGGGCGGTCTGAACCCCGTCGGTGTGCAGACTTCCTTCGCCATCACCTGCATCTACATGGGTGCCTACCTCGGCAAGGGCGCCGACGCCGGGACCAAGCTCATCACCGCATCCTGGCAGAGGCCCGACTACCTGTGCGGACCCGCCGGGGCCAAGGTCAACGGCGCTTACGTCGCCTCCTGTCTCGCTAAGCGCGAGGCCATCCGCCAGGGTGCCGGCGAGGCCCTCATGCTGAACCGCACCGGACATGTCGCCGAGTGCACCGGCGAGAACATCTTCATGTACAAGTTCGGGAAGATCTACACCCCCGACGCCGGAGCCGACATCCTCCAGGGAATCACCCGCAACTCCATCATCGAGGTCGCCAGGGACATGGGCTACGAGGTCATCGAGGGTCCCGTCACCCGCTTCCAGCTGACCTCCGCCGACGAGGTCTGGATGACCGGAACCGCCGCCGAGATCGCCCCCGTCACCTCCGTCGACGGACGCATCGTCGGGGACGGCAAGCCCGGGGAGGTCTCCTCCAAGATCCACGCCAAGTTCCACGAGATCGTGACCGGCAAGGATCCCAAGTACGACGCTTGGCTTGACTACGTCAACTGAAACTCAAACAGGGGCCGGAAGGCCCCTTATCTTTTTTTCAAAAAACCATCCGTTTCGATGGAATGATGATATCTGGCTCATCCTTCAGGATTTGCTCTTCTTTTCCCACGGGTACATCTCGTAGTAGTCTACGTGGTAGACCTTGCAGAAGAACTTGGCGAGGAACTTACCGAATCCCCAGAGCTGGTGGAAGGTCATGATGGGGACCTTGGGGTTGAGGTGGGACTCCCCTTCTGCACGGGTGCCGAAGTCGTAGCGGATGTAGGAAATCTTCAAGGTCTTCTCGTTGAACTTCATCAGGTCCATGAGGACCTTCCATCCCTTCAGTTCGAAGGAATCCCAGTTGTCCCTGATCTCGTCCCTGAAGGTATCGCACCTCAGGGCGAACAGCCCGCTCATCATGTCCTTGGTGGTGTATTTCCTGTGGACGATGAAGAAGAGTTTGCAGAACGCCTCCACCACCTCGGAGCCCATCGCCCTCTTGAAGCCCATGGACATCCTGCTGGTCCTGACGCCCACGCAGAGGTCCGCGTCCTCCTCCATTTTGCCGAAGAGGTCCTTGAGCGAGGAGATGGGGTGCTGGAAGTCGCAGTCCATGCACATGGCGTAATCGGTATCCGCGATGGCGAAACCCTCGAGGACGGATGCGCCGAGCCCCCTCTTGGCGGGGTCCCTGACGTAGATTGTGGTCAGGGGGTCGTTGAGTTCGCGGACGAGTTCGATGGTGCCGTCCGTGGAATTGTCGTCCATGAAGAGGACCTTGAAGTCAGGATAGGCCTCGCGGATGGCCTTGGCCATATTGACAACGTTCTTCGACTCGTTGTAGGTCGGGATGACGACGGTCATTGTTCCTGACATGATAATCCCCGTGATTGCTCCGAGATTAATTACTTGGCGGTTCTTGGGTATCCTCGTTTAATCCTTTCCTCTTCTTCACGATGACGGAAGCGGCCACGCTGATGCCGATGACCGCGAAGATCATGATGATCGTGAACAGTTCGGCCTGCGAGGAGCCGAAGAAGCTGTAGAAGAAGTCTGCGAGGAGCATGATGAACCCGTATTTCACGACGCATCCGATGACGATGTACGCCGCGGATTTGTAGGGGTTCCACTTCGATATGGCTATGAACGCCCCCGCGAAGGGGATCATGGGGGCTATGCGGTTGAGCAGGAGCAGCCTCTCGTCGCCGAGGAGGAGGAACTTCGTGTACATGTTGATGAGTTTCTCGATCTTCTTGGGCACGCGCACGTGCTTGACGACGTAGTACAGGGTGAATATCCCCACGAGTTCGGCCAGTATGGCCATCAGGAGGAGCGCCCCGTCGAATGCCAGCCCGCCGCCGTATTCCTGTCCGCCCATGTAGGCGATGACGAAGAACAGTTCCGGCAGGGTGGGGAACAGGAACGCATCGAGCAGGAATATGAGGAAGATGCAAAGCAGCAGTCCCCATTCACCGCTGCCACCGAAAAGGTCGTAGACGAATTCGCCGATCCCCATGATTCACCGTCCGATTGGGATATGATGCAACCTCGGATTATTCGGGCGTATTTATAGTGGTCTACGGCGGTTTTTCACGATTTCCGCATCTGGCTCATATTACGTGTTCAATCGTAACAGTTATACGATTGAGCGGATATGGTTTCAGGGATGGCCAAGGTCACCGAAGCGTACGATTCCGTCATGAACGGCAGGTATTCCGAGCCTGTCCGTTATGTCGTGTTCGGCGTCCTCAACGTCATCATCACCTGGGTGGCCTACGCCGTATTCGTCATCGTCGGTATCCCCCCGGTTGTGAGCAACGCCCTCTCCTGGGTGGTCGGTGTAATCGTCGCCTTCGTCTGCAACAAGTTCTGGGTGTTCGACAGCAAGTCCGTGGACCGCGACACCGTCGAACGCGAGGCGGTCACCTTCTTCGCGGAGAGGGTCTTCACCGGCGTCCTCGCCATCGTCACCTTCTGGTTCCTGTACGACATCGGGATCAACCAGTTCATCTTCGGGCTCGAGGGATTCTACGCGAAGATACTCACCTCGGGCATGGAGATAGTCCTGAACTTCTTCATCAGCAAATACTACGTATTCAAGAGCAGGAACGAGCCCCAGGAATGAATCCCCCCGTCGGTCATTCTTTTATATTAAGAGGGGTTAGGCCGGGATTGCTCTTTTAGAGCCGATGAATGATGAGAGTCCCCAACGGGACTTGAATGAGGTATTAATATGGCAGTTTACGTCAAATTTGAGACCCCCAAGGAAGTTTCCGACAACGCATACGCCGTCGCTGAGATCGTCCGCGACTCCGGAAAACTGAAGAAAGGCACCAACGAGGTTACCAAGGTCGTCGAGCGCGGAGATGCCGCCATCGTCATCATGGCCGCCGACGTCGAGCCCCCGGAGATCCTCGCCCACATGCCCGCCCTCTGCGACGAGAGGAACGTCCCCTACGTGTACGTCCCCTCCAAGGCCGAGCTCGGAAAGGCTATCGGACTCGAGAAGCCCACCGCTTCCATCGCCGTTGTCGACGCCGGCAACGCCGCCGAGAAGATCGCTGAGATCGCTGCCGCCGTTAAGGACCTGAAGAACTGAGGCGATCCCGATGGTTGACTCAGACAGCATCCCCTCCGAAGTGGTCGAGATCATCGGCCGCACCGGAATGACGGGAGAGGCCACCCAGGTCAAGGTCCGTGTCCTTGACGGACGCGACAAAGGCCGCATCATCACCAGGAACATCATGGGCCCTGTCAGGATGGGAGACGTCCTGATGCTCAGGGAGACTTCCAGAGAGGCCCGCAAGCTCGGTATGGGCAGGTGATTCGAATGGTAGAGACCAGGAAATGCTCATTCTGCGGACAGGACATCCCCCCGGGAACCGGCAAGATGTACGTCAAGAAGGACGGCACCGTCTACTACTTCGACGCCAACCGCTGCTACAAGAACATGATCCTCCTCAAGAGGGTCCCCCGCACCACCAAGTGGACCCAGAAGGCTCACGACGAGAAGGACGCCCGCCTCAAGAACGAGCGCGCCAAAGCCGAAGCCGCCAAGGCCAAGGAGTGATCCCCATGGCTATCGAGAGGACCTACCTGATGGTCAAGCCCGACGGAGTCCAGCGCGGACTCGTCGGCGAGATCGTCACCCGCTTCGAGAAGAAGGGCCTCAAGCTCGTCGCCGCCAAGCTCATGGTCATCCCCAAGGAGACCGCCGAGAAGCACTACGGCGAGCACAAGGGCAAGCCCTTCTTCCCCTCCCTGATCAACTATATCACCTCCGGACCCGTCTTCGCGATGGTCCTCGAGGGAGAG
>JAEEGL013615551.1_pt1 | contig 11398 bp, 9 predicted proteins | sample 9134231 | NCBI WGS metagenome assembly JAEEGL01 (sample SAMN16246548, study PRJNA631951) | gut metagenome | biome: gut microbiome; feature: rumen; material: fiber-attached | host: Bos | place: Iran: Karaj | collected 2018-10
CCAGATACTGATGATGCAGCAAGCAGAATGTCTCTTTCAACAGAAGTGGTTGTGGAAGGGGATGTTGTGCTCAGTGCATCAGTGCTGACGGCAAGCAGTGACCTTGACATGGCAGTTCTTCAGCTGCCACAGCCAATTTATACAAGAACACCATTATCATTCTTAACAAATAGTAGCTATGATGTTAACAATCTTCCATATGGTAAGGAGGATGCAGTTTACACATTTGGTTATCCAGATGCAGTATTGTTCAATTCAGAGACTTTATATTATTCAGACTCGCAGGTGGAGATGACTGCAGGAAAAATCATTGATACGGTAAATCTTGATGGGATTCAAGTGATTGTCAATGATGCTGCAACAGACTTTAACAACTACGGTGGTCCACTTGTAAATGCAGATGGATACGTTATTGGAATGAATCTTCCTATGACAGCTGAAGGTTATAGCTGCTCACTTGATTCTACCAAAATTGTAAAGGTGTTAGACGGACTTGGAGTAACTTATTCACAGGTGGGAGCATCTAATACTGCTCAGGTAGAAGGAACACAGGCTGAGACAGGCATTGAAGAAAACCAGGACTTAAATGAAGAGTTAGTACTTACTCCACCAGTGGAGAAGAAAAAAGGTTTTCCAGAATCAGCTATCATGATTATTTGCATCGTAGCGGTGCTTGCAATTGCAGGTATTGTTACAGGTGTAATAATGTTTATCCTTCACAAGGATGACAAGACAAAGGATACAGTTGTTAAAAAGACTTATAATGGACCATCCTTTGATTATGACACTCCAGTAAATTCAGGAGTTACAGCTTCAATAAATCAGACAAAGGTTCCAGTTAGAAGAGCTACACCACCAGCCTTCAATGATGAGACAACAGTCTTAAGTGAGATGCCTTCTGCAAATGACGGAGAGACCGAGCTTCTTAGCGAGGAGCTTAATGTTCCTCAAAATTTAGGAAAGCTTATCCGTAAGAGAACTTCAGAGGAAATTGAATTAAACAAGTCTGAGTTCACAATTGGTAAGGATTTTACAGCGGATTACTGCATAAAGAATAACAGCTCTATCAGTAGAAAGCACGCAGTTATTACTAGCGGAAGAAATGGTGCGTATATACAGGATTGTGAATCAACAAACGGCACATTTATTAATGGCACCAAAATCGAAAGCGGAAGACCTGTACTCCTCAATAGTGGTGATGTTATTAAAATGTCTAACGAGGAATTTGAATACCAGGCATAGGAAATAGACTATGAGTTATAAAGTAGATGCCTATTCTGATATAGGCACCAAGAAAAATGTTAATCAGGATGCGCTTCTGATTAAGAGGGCGAAGGTCTCAGGCATTGGACCGGTTTGTATGGGTATCCTGTGCGACGGAATGGGCGGCTTGTCATGTGGTGAGGTGGCAAGCTCTGCTTTTGTGGATAGGATGGATATTTGGTTCAGAACTGACCTTAAAGCGCTTTTGACAGGAGCAGATTCCACCGTACCTCTTGGAAAGAGTAGCCACATTGATAGTAATTCGAAGATTGACATAAACACAGCTCTTTATCGCATTAAGGAGCAGTGGGAGTATATTGTTCATGACATGAATGACAGGCTTAAGGAATATGGAAACAGCAACGGCATCCGGTTGGGAACAACAGTCGTTGCTATTATCATTTTAGGTAATAAATACTTAGCTATGAATGTGGGAGATTCTAGAGCTTACAAGTTCACTAGAAGGGAACTTGGATTGATTACACACGATCACAGTTATGTGCAGCAGCAAATCGATCTTGGTCGCATGACAAAGGAAGAGGCGGAGAAGAGCGATAAAAAAAGTGTTCTTCTTCAGTGTATTGGTGCTTCCGAAAAAGTCACTCCCGAATTTTATGGTGGAGAAGTTATTAGGAATATGAACTTTCTGCTATGTTCTGATGGATTGTGGCGAAAGGTTACTCCAAAGGAAATTATTAAGATTGCTCCTCAGAGAAATGGAATCAAAAAGTTGACTGATTTGGTTATAGACCGAGGTGAGTCAGACAATATTTCTGGCTTGATTATTACAGTATAAAGATATGTTAGAAATTGGAACAGTAATTGATAAAAAATATAAAATCTTGAATAAGATTGGTCAGGGTGGAATGAGTGTTGTTTACCTGGCTATGAACGAGCGCGCCAATAAGCAGTGGGCAATCAAGGAAATCCGTAAGGATGCAGCAGCTGCTTCAGAGATTAACATGGCTAGTATCAGGACTGAGACAGAGATGTTAAAGAATCTTTCTCATCCCAATCTGCCTAGTATCATCGATATCATTGACTATGAGGATTCCATTCTGATTGTTATGGATTATATCGAAGGAAATACTCTGAAAAAGGCGGTTGATGAGTATGGACCACAGCCACAGGAGTTTGTTATCGAGTGGGCAAAGCAGCTCTGTGATGTGCTTGGGTATCTTCACTCACAGAATCCACCAATCATATATCGAGACTTAAAGCCTGGCAATATCATGCTTCGTCCAGATGGTACAATTGTGCTTATCGACTTTGGAACAGCCAGAGAGTACAAAAAAGAAAATATCAATCTAGATGATACTACTTGCCTGGGAACCAGAGGCTACGCAGCTCCTGAGCAGTTTGGAGGTCTTGGTCAGACTGATGCAAGGACGGATATTTATTGCCTTGGCACTACTATATATCATCTTGTCACTGGCAAGAATCCAAGTGAGCCTCCATACGAAATCAGAAACATCAGATACTGGGATGAGTCCTTGTCGAAGGGATTGGAACAGATTGTTTCAAAGTGCACTCAGCTGGATCCTGAAAAGCGATATCAGAATTGCACTGAGCTTTTGTATGCCCTGGAGCACTATGATGAGCTTGATGAAGCGTATAGAAGCAAGGAAAAATTTAAGCTTGGGGTATTTGCTTTCTTAACAGCCCTGGCTATTGGCACAGGAATTGGTTCTTTGACTACATACGTATATGCGAATCAGATTAAGGAAGCATACTACCAGACAATGCTTGATGATGCAGGTCGAGGTGTTACATCAGAGGACTCAAAGACCGCTCTGGTGGATTCCATCACTGTGGATCCTTCACAGGTAGACGCCTATATCAATCTTATAGATAATGTCTATCTTTCTGATGACAATTTTTCTGCAAGTGAGGCAGATGAGCTTCGTGGAATACTAATCAAGACGCAGGGGAAGAATACTTATGAGCAAATCCTTGCTCAGGACAAGGATAGCTACAGCCTCTTTGCCTACAGACTTGGTCTTGCTTATTATTACAGCTACGAGGGCGAGGGAAATAAGCAGCAGTCTGCCTATTGGTTCAGTAAGGCGGCGGAGGGCAATTTGAACCCTAACCAGATTGAGAGAGCAAAGCGTCTTGGCGCCATTGCTACATATTATGTAAATCTGGGTGCTGTGGATAAGACTGGCGATAGCACAGTTACCTACAAGGATTACTGGGATGATTTAGTTGCAGTCTGTGACGGCGATATCACCGAATCGGACAATGCAAATACAGCCTTGGCAATTTACAAGGAGATGACATCACAGATTTGTGTCAGCGCAAATCAGTTCAAGAAGGCAGGGGTATCTACATCAGATATGCAACTTCAGTTGATGAACATAGAAAAGCACGTGAAGAATGATATCGCAGGGACTGATGCAGAGGATTCTGAGCGTGTTGTTGAACTGGAGCAGGAGCTTGCTGTTAACATTCAAAAGGCAAAGCAGGCAATCTCCATGATAGAGTAAGGTGGTTTTATGAATTCACAAATAACTGTAGAAACAGTCACAGAGAAAATACAGCAATTGACCAATATTTCCGTTGTTCTATTAGCGGTTTCGGTTGCGCTGTTTATTGCTGCGATTATTGTTTTTATTGTTTTCAAAATTCCTCATTCCATTAGAGTTCTCACGGGAATGGGAAAAGGCAAGGAAATAAACAGAATCAATCATGACGCAAGAAGTGGTCAGGCAAGAACCTACACAGCCAACCATAGGGCTACAGTCAGCTGGAATAATTCCGAGAGGCTTAGCATTTCAGAAAAGTTAAGTATATCTGGCAAACTTAACAAAGCTGCAGCTGCTACAGATGACGAAGCTACAACTTTGCTTGTAGATGATGAGGCAACTACATTATTAACCTCAGAAGAGACAATTCTTCTTTCGGATGACAGCACCACACTTCTTGGTGCCGAAGAGACAACCTTGCTTTCGGATGATAGCACCACACTCCTTGGGGAAGAGGAGACAACTCTGCTTTCAGATCTGACTCCCCTTGGCAAAGATTCAGATTTTGAAATGGAAGAGGATATTAAAATTACTGGCAGATAGATTTTTTTAATCATGACACTTGTAGTGATGTAATAATCTGCAAGAGTAGTGTATACATAGTTTTGGGATTTATTATGAATAATTTTATGAATAAGGGAATAGTTACTGAAATAAAGACGGGAAACAATTTTGAGTATTTAGCATCTGAAGAGGTTTCATTTGCGGAAACTGATTATAAGGTACTTCAGAATCAGACCGAGGACATTTTTGTTCCTTGCATGAAAATTATACGAGATGGTAAGTTGGATTTTTGCTATGCTTGTGGAGATTATCGTCCACTTAAGGATATGAACTCGGGACTTACTTCTGAGGCTGCAATATCAATTACTACTGATATTCTCTCTGCACTGACAAAGGTGAGAGCTAATGGAGTCTTGTCTTGTGAGAACGTAGTTCTTAGTACGGATAAAATCTACATAGACGGAAAAACTAAAAAGGTTCATCTAACATATATTCCTCTTAATGAAAAGCTCTATGAATCTTCATTGGATTTTGAGGAGGTTCTTAGAAACACCATTCATGAGATTTTAGCTGCTGTCCCAATTGGACGAACTGAAAAGCTGGATGAGCTTACTATGGCAATTGATGATAGGGGAATTTCTATTGACCGCGTATATAACAAGGCACGAAGCGCTACCGCTGAAAACTTGGTTCATTCAACAATACCTGTAAGACCTGTAAATAATTACGGTCACACCAGTGCAATCGGAACGATGAACCTGATAGCTTGTGATGCTCCATATCCATGTATTATCAGGATTTCTGAGAGTGATGTTCTCATAGGAAAAAAGGCAGAGCTTGTTGATAAGGTCATAGATTTTAACAATGCAATCAGCCGTCGTCATTGCAGAGTAGTGAAACAAAACGGAGGCTTTTGCATTATTGATGAAGGTAGTGCAAATGGCACCTTTGTCAATGGAAAAAGGCTTGAGCCAGGTGTTAAGACACCTATTGAGGCAGGAGATGTAGTACGTCTTGCTAATAGCGATTTTAGAGTAAATTAAGGGGCATAAAATGGCGAATCCAAAGGTAATAATTGCGGATACAGATATTAATTATATCGCTCCGCTTCAGTATAAATTTGTAAATGAGTTTTTTAATAATATAGATTTAGAAGTCATTACGAACAGACAGTATTTTGAGGAATACTTTGCCAATACTCAGAGTGCTGCTGTACTTGTTGTTTCAGAGGATTTATTCAATGACTCTATTAAAGGACATAACATCAAAAATATTTTTGTAATGTCCGAAAATATGGAGGATGATTCCACAGGTGACTTAAGCATTAACGTTCTTTATAAGTACACTAGCATTGTGGAAATCTTCAGTGAAATTGTAGCAAAGAGTGCAAAAGAGCTTGCCTCAGGAACAGCCCCAAAGAAAGAGACTCAAGTGATAGTGGTAACCTCCGGGGCAGGTGGAGTGGGCAAGACCACACTTGCTATGGGACTTGCTTTAATTCTTTCAGAGAGATATAAGAGTGTGCTTTATTTAAATGCAGCACATCTCCAAAATTTCCAGTATTTAATGGAGGATAAAACTCCTATAACAGCAGCTAGTGTATATGACAAGGCAATCAATCCTACTGAGAACATATATCTAGACTTAAAAAGTGAAGTTCGTACTCAACAGTTTTCATATATTCCAGCCTTCAAGGCTGCGCTTGTTTCAACTGGAATGGACGCAAGCATTTACAGACAGATGGTAATGTCAGCTAAGGATACAGATGAATACGACTATATTATCGTAGATACGGATTCATCTTTTGATGGAGAAAAATTACAGTTACTTGATGCAGCAGACAAAGTTCTTGTTGTGACTGAACAATCTCGAAATAGTGTGTTGGCTACAAATAACCTTGTGGCAAATATAAATGGTGTAAGTGAGGATAAGTATATATTTGCTTGTAACAAGTTCAGGTCAGAACTGGTGAATGATATAGAAAATCCTGGCATAGATGTTCAATTTAATGTTGCAGAGCACGTGGGCTACGAACAGGCGCTGGAACGCTGTGACTTTAAAGCTCTTGCAGAGAACAAGGACATTAAGAAGATTTCATCATTGATTATGTAATTAAATAGCAATGGATAATGTTTTAGGAAATTTGATCGGTGGTTTCAAATCACCGGTCTTTTTTACTTTATAGAAAATTGCTCTGCAATCTCCTATAAAGTAAAAAGCACACTTTAACTTGCTAAAGCGTTATGATATTATGGTACTAATAACCGAGAGAAACGAAGGTTATTAGTGCCAGGAGCACTTTAGTGCGACGACATTATGGTACTAATAACCGAGAGAAACGAAGGTTATTAGTGCCAGGAGCACTTTAGTGCGACGATATTATGGTACTAATAACCGAGAGAAACGAAGGTTATTAGTGCCAGGAGCACTTTAGTGTGACGATTTTATGGTACTAATAAACGAGCGTATATACTAGGAGGGAAAATATGAAGAAGAGAATTTTATCCATTCTTATGGTTATGGCTATGATGGGGACTTTAGTAGGTTGTGGAGGCAGCAATACATCTGGTGATAATGGTGCGGCAGCTGACAATTCTACAGCAGAGGCAGGTAAGGAATTTAAGGTAGGTATTATCCAGTATGTTGATGATGCTTCTCTTAACCAGATTGTTGACAACCTTGAAAAGCAATTGGATGCTATTGCTGAGGATAAGGGAGTTACCTTCAATTACAAGGATTACTACTACAATGGTCAGGCTGATTCAACCACAATTAATCAGATTGTGACTGAGCTTATTAACGATCAGGTTGACGTGCTTGTACCAATCGCTACACCTACTGCAATGATTTGCCAGTCTGCTACAGAGGACAACCAGATTCCTGTTGTATTTGCAGCAGTTTCTGATCCAGAGGGGGCAGGACTTGTGGCTTCAAACGATGCGCCAGGGGCAAACATCACAGGTACTTCAGATGCACTTAACACAGAGGCAATTCTTGATTTGATGCTTGAGCAGGACAGAGATCTTTCAAAGGTTGGTTTGCTTTATGACAAGTCGCAGGATGCATCAGCAAAGCCTATCGAAGATGCTAAGAAATATCTTGAGGACAAGGGTATTGAGGTAATCGAGAAGACTGGAACCAAGAATGACGAGGTTATGCTTGCTGCTGATGCACTTTGTGCAGAGGGAGTTGATGCAGTTTTCACACCAACAGACAACACAATCATGACAGCAGAGCTTGCTATCTATGAGAAGTTCATCGATGCCAAGGTTCCTCACTATTGTGGTGCTGATTCCTTCGCACTTAACGGCGCATATCTTGGATATGGTGTTAATTATGCAACACTTGGTGTTGAGACAGCAAATATGGTTGCTGAGATTTTAGTGGATGGCAAGGAGCCAGCTACACTTGCTGTAAAGACTCTTGATAATGGTACAGCTACTGTTAACACAGAGACTGCCGCAGCTCTAGATTTGGATTACGAGAAGCTTCGTGATATGTGCGATGGCTTTGTAGAAATCCAGACTTCAAAGGAGTTTGAGTAATGTCTTCAATTTTTACAATTTCAATTTTTCAAAGTGCTTTAGAACTAGGGTGTATATACGCCCTAGTTGCTTTAGCACTTTTTATTTCTTTTACAATCTTAAATATTGCTGATTTAACTACAGATGGATGCTTTACCCTTGGCTGCGCTGTAGGAGCCATGGTTACCCTGGCTGGTCATCCATTTTTAGCTCTTATTGCCGCAATGGTTTCGGGGGCAGTGGCTGGCTTTGTTACAGCTTTCCTCCAGACAAGACTAGGTGTGGAATCCATTCTTGCTGGAATTATCGTAAATACGGGGTTATACACCATCAATATTGCAGTGATGGGCTTTTCATCTCTTATTAATCTTTTTGGCTGTGACACTATCTTTTCTCTTGGAAAGGATGGATTCGCATATACGATATTTGGTGACTGGTACAAGGTGATTCTGGTTGCCGTGATTGTGGCAGTGATTGCCCTTGCAATATGGTGGTTTTTGGGGACTACTCTTGGTATGTCAATTCGTGCTACAGGCGACAATGCGGAGATGGTAAAATCATCATCTATTAATCCTACATTTACTATTACTGTAGGTCTTTGCCTTGCCAACTCACTCACTGGTCTTTCTGGAGCAATGATAGCCCAATACCAAAAGTCCGCTGATATCAATATTGGTACTGGTATGGTTACAATTTCTCTTGCATCACTTATTATTGGTCAGTCACTTATTGGAAATAAGGGAAGCACAATCCGCAGAATCCTCGGAACAATCCTTGGCTCTGTATTATACAGATTTATTGTGGCAATCGCTCTTAGAATGTCAGTTCCAGCAGAGGCCTTGAAGCTTGTATCGGCACTTATTGTTGCCATCGCAATTGCAGCGCCATATGTTAAGAGAAAGACAGCACTTAAGAAGCGTGAGTTTGCTAATTATAGAGACAATCGCAGCAAGGAGGTGAAGGACAATGCTTAAGCTAGACAATATTTCAAAGACCTTCAATCCTGGCACAGTCAATGAAAAGGCTGCGTTAACTCACCTGAATTTGGATTTAAAGGATGGAGATTTTGCCACAATCGTTGGTTCCAATGGTGCAGGTAAGTCCACCATGTTCAATGCCATAGCCGGCACATTTATTGTGGATGAAGGAAACATTTATCTGGATGGAGAGGATATCACCTTTAAAAAGGAACATGTTCGTAGTAAGGTTATCGGTCATCTTTTCCAGGATCCACTTAAGGGCACCGCGCCAAACATGACAATCGAGGAAAACATGGCACTTGCATATCTTCGTGCAAGCAATGCTTCTAGCCAGCTATTTTCAAGGATTAGCAGTAAAGACAAAGCACGCTTTAGAGAGCAGCTTTCACTTCTTGGAATGGGACTTGAGGATAGAATGAAGCAGCCGGTAGGACTTCTTTCTGGAGGACAACGTCAGGCACTGACACTTCTCATGGCTACCTTTGTTACACCAAAGCTTTTACTTTTGGACGAGCATACAGCCGCACTTGACCCAGCCACCGCTGAGAAGGTGTTAGAGCTCACAAAGAGTATCGTGGCAGAGCGAGGGATCACCTGCCTCATGGTTACTCACAATATGCATCAGGCTCTTGAAGTTGGTAACCGTACTCTTATGATGAATGCAGGCTCAATTGTCTTTGATACTTCAGGCGAAGAGCGTGCAAGCCTCACAGTAAATGACCTGCTTGAAAAATTCAAAGTAGGTGCAGGTGAGGAATTAGACAATGATAGAGTTTTACTATCGTAGAATCAAATAGTTACAATTCACAGAAAAAAGCACTAGATTAACTAATTGTTTAGTTTAATTTAGTGCTTTAACTTATTAAAGCGTTATGATACAATGAATAAAGTTTAACGCAGACTAAATATTTTTATTAGGACGAGGACAATTGGATTATGAAGAAGGTAGTTAAATTCGGAGGCAGCTCTTTGGCTGATGCTAAGCAGTTTAAAAAGGTTGGAGACATCATCAGAGCTGATGAAAATCGTGTTTTTGTAGTTCCATCTGCTCCTGGAAAGCGCAACAGCAAAGACACTAAGGTAACAGATATGCTTATTGGCACCTATGAGGCTGCCAGCGCAGGAAAGGATGTCACTGAGAATCTCAAGGCCATAAAGGCACGTTATGATGAAATCATCGAGGGTCTGGAACTCAATGGATTTTCTCTTGATGAGGATTTCAAGGAAATCGCGGCACAGATTAAGGATGACCTTTCACTTGATTATCTTGCCAGCCGTGGAGAGTATTTGAATGGCAAAATTATGGCTGAGTATTTAGGCTACGACTTCATCGACGCAAAGGATGTTATCTTCTTCAATGAAGAGGGATATCTTAATTCTTACAAGACAGAAAAGACTATGGCAAAGGCTCTTGAGGAGCATCCAAAGGCAGTCATTCCTGGTTTCTATGGCTGTGGTAAGGATGGCAGAGTTAAGACCTTCTCAAGAGGCGGTTCAGATGTTACAGGCTCAATCGTAGCCGGCGCAGCAAAGGTTGACGTTTACGAGAACTGGACAGATGTTTCAGGCTTCTTAATCTGTGACCCACGTATTGTTAAGAATCCAGTGGGCATGCAGACTATCACATATAGAGAGCTTCGTGAGCTTTCTTATATGGGTGCATCAGTACTTCATGAGGATGCTATTTTCCCAGTTCGTTCAGCAGGTATTCCAATCAATATCAAAAATACTAATAGACCTGAGGACGATGGAACATGGATTGTAGAGAGCACAGGTCAGCGCAATGAGTACGTAATCACAGGTATCGCTGGTAAGAAGGGCTTCTGCACAGTCCTTATTACAAAGTCGCTTATGAACTCAGAGGTTGGATTCTGTAGAAAGGCACTTCAGGCCTTCGAGGACAACGGAATCAGTATCGAGCACATGCCATCAGGTATCGATACAATGACAGTTGTAGTTCATGAAGATGAATTCATCAATAAGGAGCAGGCAGTAGTTTCAGCTATTCATCGCAATTGCTCACCAGATTCAATCGAAATTGAATCGGACCTTGCACTTATCGCAGTTGTAGGTCGTGGTATGAAGAGCACTCGCGGAACAGCAGGACGTATCTTCTCTGCACTTAGCCATGCACATGTAAATGTCCGCATGATTGACCAGGGTTCTTCCGAGCTCAACATAATCATCGGTGTACAGAATGAAGATTTCGAAGCAGCAGTTAAGGCTATCTACGATATCTTTGTAATGACCAAGCTTTAATCTTAATAGACTCTCAAAGCCCCGTATTTACGGGGCTTTTCTTTCACAAAAATTTCATATAATAGAAAATCAAAAGTAATATACTAAAAATAAATAAGGGGGTGGAGAATGAAATCATTATTGTTTTCGTTTCTGGTTTTAATTGTAGGTTTCTTAACCTACGGGAAATTGGTTGAGAAAGTATTTAAACCTGATGACAGGCAGACTCCGGCCTTTAAGTTGGAGGATGGGGTGGATTATGTGCCCATCGGGACGAAAAAGGCATTTCTTGTACAGCTCTTAAATATAGCTGGAACCGGCCCGATTTTTGGAGCCTTAATGGGGGCTTGTTTTGGACCTA
>JAEEGL013850753.1_pt1 | contig 11398 bp, 7 predicted proteins | sample 9134231 | NCBI WGS metagenome assembly JAEEGL01 (sample SAMN16246548, study PRJNA631951) | gut metagenome | biome: gut microbiome; feature: rumen; material: fiber-attached | host: Bos | place: Iran: Karaj | collected 2018-10
TTATGTCTTCCATGATCCTTACTATTCGTGGGTCTGCTGAGGTTATAATGGGTATCTCCATGTCTTCGAACTTTTTCATGATGTTCCGTAAAACCTTATCTCCTCCCCAAGCCGATAGTTCTTTCATCAGTTCCTCTGAAGGATACAGTATCAGCTCTACCCCTTCGTACTCAGAAGATGGATAAAAAAATGCAGCCTCTCCATTTCCTGATGTACCATAATCCAGAGCAAACTCATTTCCCACAACAAACGTAGTTACACCGCAGCCTAGCATCACCTCGCATCTTCCGCGAAAACAGTAGTTTATCTTAATTGGCACTGCGCCGGTACCCTTAAGAGCCGAAGATTTAAAAACAGCTTCGGGAATGTTCTGAGAACAGATATCAATATAGCCAACATGAAGATTGTCATTTAAGATGGCCCACTTCATCTTGCCACCTCTGGCACATTCCATTGTCTTTATATATTTACTGATTGATTCCATCTTCCCTAGAACCCCTTCTGGTTTTCTTGTCTGACTTACATAATTCTTGAATAATCCCATGTCTACATCCCCTTTCTGCTTTCATTTATTCTTTTCCCCCTCGTATAGTTTTACTTCTGGTCAAAATTCATAATCGTATAAGGAAGCTCCTTAAGATACCCAAGCACTTTTTCTTTGCTTAGCGCTTTCTTGGCATGAATAACTGCCTTTTTATTTCCCAGATCGACCTTTGCATAAATGCCCTCATTTCTGTTAAGAGCGTTCTCTACTCTCGTAACACAGTTACTGCACACCATGCCTTCAATACTCGCCTCATAATGATAGTCGTAATGACTAATATTCTTATCTGCCACCTTCACTTTAGATTCAGGCGCTTCATGTCCACCACAGCATGAGCCTCCATGAAGAAGTTTGTTTTTCATCATACCTATTAAGAGAATTATTGCAGCGGCAAATATAGCCACCGCTACTATTGTCTGAACATCCATAATCTTCCACCTTTTGAGACATCTTCTCAGTACTATATATTGACATCTCAGCACCGCCAAATATTATGTTAGCATGCGCTAACTCAAACGTAAAGAAGGAATAAAACAAAAAAGGCCTTTATCCACACGGATAAAAGCCCATTTTTCACTTATTATTTATATATATTTGCTTTCCCCTTACGGATTATTCCCATCTTCTCCCTCAGACTGACTGGACGAATTCTCTTCTCCGGCTCCATCTTTGTTTTCTTCCTCTTTTTCCTCTTCTTCGGGTTCTTCCTCGGATTCTCCTTCCCCTTTTTTCTTCTTTTCTTTCTTTTTTTCTTTCTCTTCCTCGGATTCGCCTTCCTCTTCCTCAGATTTTTCTCCCTCTTCTTCGGCCTTCTTTTTCTCTTCTTCCTCGGCCCTCTTTCTCTCTTCCTCTTCGGCTTTTTTTCTCTCTTCCTCTTCAGCCTTCTTTTTCTCTTCCTCTTCGGCTTTCTTTCTTTCTTCCTCTTCAGCCTTCTTTTTCTCTTCCTCTTCGGCTTTCTTTTTCTCTTCTTCCTCAGCTTTCTTCTTTTCTTCCTCTTCTTCAGCTTTCTTCTTTTCTTCCTCTTCTTCAGCCTTCTTCTTTTCTTCCTCTTCGGCCTTTTTGCGCAGCTCTTCTTCCGTTTCTTCACTGCTTAAAGTGCTGGAATCTGAGGCATTCGGATTTTCCTGGGTTCCCATCATCATATCCACGAGATTCTCAAGCTTGTCTTTGTCAATTCCCGATTCATCACCCATGGTAGCCTTGATTCTATTTGGATCAGGCTTAATATACTTAACTACATATTTACCTTCATCAGATATTCCAGGCACTGGATGCTCTACTATATACCTGAATATCGCGTCGCACCCTTTTCCTGAATAATGAAGTCCATCACCACCGTTGTACTCAGCCTTAACCTGTCCGTCAGATCCTTTGAGAATTTCAGCGATATCGAGATAAAAAATGTGTTTCTCCCTGGCAGTTTCCAAAAGGAACTCATTGTATTTGTCTATCAATGCGTTCTGAACACTATTTTTGTAGATTCCGTTATCATCGACAGGACCTATAGACACAAGTACAATATTAGAATTAGGCGCCATGGTAGCCACCTTGTCTATAAGAGAAATAAATGAATTCTTATATTTAGATTCACTGTAATCTTTGATTCCGTTTACTCCCAAAAGAATATAGATAACCGGAGCCTGATGAGACCCAAGATAAGATTTTAAGGTATATTCTTTACCAGCATTGTTAATAAACGTATTAGATGCAAATACAGGATGAGATATGCCAACCTGAGCAAGGGCGGCATCATCGTTAAAAAAGCCGTAGTTGACCATCGCAACTGTTCTGGAATCGCCAAGAAATACACATCTGTTAAGGTATCCATCCTTGGCGCCTTCTTTTTTGGCAAGTACAGTAGTATCCGTAGTTGATTCTGTCTTCATTCCTTCGGTTGCGGTCTCCACTACAGGCATATCTTCATCACCCGCAGCAAAATTCTGGGTTTCACCGTCTGAAACCATTTCACCATTTACAACCTGTGAATCCCCGCCGTCCTCACCTAAAGCTCTGTCCTTAGATACTTTTATGAACACCATTAGCAGAAAGATAGCAAGGGTAACCGCAATTATGCCCGCTGAGACGATGAGCAACTCCCTTGTGCCAAAGTTCTCCATCATCTCCTCAAACCAGTTACTCTTTTTCCTTCTCTTATGTTTCTTAATTGACCCCTTCCTCATCCAGATCCTATTCTCCTCAAATGAAAGTCATCGGTGAACTAATTAAATTATATCATTCTCTCAAATACTATCTCACCATCTCCAGAAAGATCATCTCTATACACATAGCCAAGTCTATCAAATCCTTTTATTCCTTCCTTACTCGAACTGGCTCCTATACAGCGAATAGTAGGCACCTTTCCTGTTCATGAGGTAGTCGTGATTTCCCTGCTCCACTACGTTTCCATTGTCCACAACCAGGATATTATCTGCATTTCTGATAGTAGATAATCTGTGGGCAATGATAAAGCTGGTCTTTCCAGCCATAAGGCTTCTCATGGCCTTCTGAACCTTACGCTCTGTGGCAGTATCAACGTTACTTGTGGCCTCATCGAGAATCAGCATACTTGTATCATAGAGCATTGCACGGGCGATGGTGATGAGCTGTTTCTGACCTTTACTGATGTTTCCACCATCCTCGTTGATAACTGTATTATACCCCTTTGGAAGTCGCATAATATAGTTGTGGATGTGGGCTGACTTGGCCGCCTCAACAACCTCCTCCATGGTCGCATTCTCTTTTCCATAAGCGATATTGTCAAAAATGGTGCCGTTAAACACCCATGTATCCTGAAGTACCATGGAATAATTCTTACGAAGGCTCTGAAGAGTATAGGTCTTTACCTCATTCTCGTCTACCAAAATAGCTCCATCATTTACATCATAGAATCGCATCAATAGATTGATAATGGTAGTCTTACCAGCTCCTGTATGACCTACGATAGCGATAGTCTGGCCTGGTTCAGCCTTCATATTGAAGTTCTCAAGGACAATCTTATTCTTAAGATATCCAAAATCAACGTCTCTGGCTTCAACGCTGCCACTGGCGCTTGTAAGCTCTGCTGCCCCTTCTACGTCCTTGGCTTCTTCTATCTCATCAAGAAGCTGGAATACTCTCTCAGCTGCCGCAAGGGCACTGAATATCTCGTTTATAATATTGGAAATCTCGTTAATGGGTCCTGAAAATTTTCTACTATATAGGATGAAACTGGAAATCTGTCCGATTCCAACAATGCCTCTCATATACAGCACAGCTCCGCCAAGACCAATAGCAGCAAGACCAATGTTGCTTATCATTCCGATAGTTGGTCCCATGGTCATTCCAAGGCTGTCCGCATCACGGTAAGCCTCCGCAGCATTTCTGTTGATCTCCTCAAATCTGTCACAGACATAGTCCTCATGGGCATAGGCAAGGATTGTCTTCTGCCCAGTGAACATCTCCTCTGCAAAGCCATTCATCTCGCCGTAGGCAAGGCTTCGAAGCCTATAGAGTGGTCTCGTCCTCTTACTCATATATCTTGTAAAAAGAACTGATATCGGAATTGTAAATACCATGCACAGAACAAGAGGCGGTGAAATAATACACATCAGTACAAAGCTTCCTATAACAGTCACAAGACTGGTAAGAATCTGCACCACATCTGATGAAAGACTGGTGCTGACTACATCAATATCATAGGAAACGCGGCTTATGATATCTCCCGCAAGATGTTTGTCAAAGTAGCTTACTGGCATTTCCATGAGCTTGTTGAACACGTCTCTTCTCATATTCCTTGCAACTTTTCTTCCAACTCGCATCATTCCAATGCTGACAAAAAAGCTAAGAACATTGCCGCTGACATAAGCAATGAGCATAAAGATGCCATATCTCACCACTTCATTTATATTAACTTTTCCCGCGCCCTGACTTGCTGCGTTGATGGCTTTGCCGGCAAAATCAGGTCCAAGAAGGTTACCTATATTGCTTGCAAAGGCGCATAATAGCATCAGAAGTACAACCCATGCATATTCCATCAAATACTTCAGGAGTCTTCGCATGGTTCTCCTTGCGTGCTTTGGTTTTTCTTTTGCTTTTCCTCTATCTCCAGGTCCTGGCATAATACCCCCAAAAACTTCCTACTTAGTCCAAATAACTTCTGTCATAATAAGACTTAGTCACAACATTACGTTGTCTGCATCTCAAATGTCTCTCTGTAGGCTGCGCAGCTCTCCATAAGTTCGTCATGGGTGCCGTAGCCAATACAGGTTCCATTGTCCAATACCATGATGTGATCCATGCCCATGATACTGCTGACTCTCTGGGCTATCATGATAAGTGTGCTGTCCTTGTGATTTTCCTTGATAGCCTTTCTCATAATGGCATCAGTCTTATAGTCCAAGGCACTTGAGCTGTCATCAAGAACAAGAATCTCAGGGTCAGCTGCAAGAGCTCTGGCTACCAGTAGTCTTTGCTTCTGACCACCGGAAAGGTTTGCACCCTTGATTGCTGCCATGTACTCCATCTTTCCATCAAGACTATTTATATATTCCGACGCAACCGCATCCTCTGCTGCCGCATCAAGCTTGTCCTGTGGAATATCCCTTCCAAAATCGATGTTGTTCCTTATAGAGTCGTTGAACACCATATCGTTCTGGAATACAACTCCAAACTTCTTTCTAAGCTCATCCTTCTCATAGCTCTTTACATCCCGTCCATCAATCGTGATTGAGCCTTGATCCGCATCATAGAATCTCATAAGAAGGTTCACAACTGTCGTCTTTCCGCAGCCTGTAGGTCCAATGATTCCAAGACTCTCACCCTTCTTTAATGAAAAACTGATATTCTCAAGAGCCAATTCTCTTTTTCCACCTGCAAAGTCTGCATCTATCTTGCTTTCATTTCCATAGGAGAAGCTCACATTATCAAATTTGATGTGATCCTCAGTGCACTCCTCTTTAAGGAAAGCTGCAACATCCCAGTCATCCCCTGCATTTAAAACTTCATCTATTCTGTCAGCACTGGCACTGGCCTTACTCATGCTCATGAAGATACGATTGAGCATCATAACGCCCATGTTGATCATGTTGAAATAGGTAAGGAAGGCAAGAATTACACCAGGCTGCATCTGACCTCTGTTTACACGGATAGCTCCAAAGATAACAACCAGTGTAAGTCCAATATTAAGACACAGCTGCATAAAAGGCCCAGGGATTGCCATGATAGTCCCTGCCTTCATATCGCTTTTGGTCATCTCATCATTAGCTGCTGCAAAACGCTTTTTCTCGAATTCGCCTTTGCTAAGAGCCTTAACTACGCGGATTCCGGTTATGTTCTCACGCATAATACGGACAACTGCATCCAGTTTAGCCTGAACGCCTGTATACATAGGGATTCCCTTGGAAGAAACAAAGAATACAACAAAGATAAGAAAAGGCAGCATCACTACAAGTATCATCGCCAAAGCCCAATCCATCATAAGAGTCATGATAACTCCGCCAAATAGCATCATTGGTGCTCTGACGCAAAGTGTCTGAAGCTGCGCCACCGCAGCCTGCACATTGTAGCTGTCGCTGGTCATACGGCTGATAAGACTTGGAAGTCCGAAGGAATCGAACTTATCGCCGGATAGATTTGCGGTTTTCTTAAAAAGAGCCTGTCTCACATCAAAACTCATCTTGTGAGCATTATTTATAGCCTGTCTGTTGGCCATTACATTAAACTGTCTGCACAGAATTGCAGCCACAAACATCAAAAGGCCCCACAGGATTACATTACGCATGTTTCCTGCGGGTACCACATTGTCGATCATATATTCCAATATGTAAGGAAGCGTGAGCTCTGTAATTGTGCCAATAAGCTTAATGAAGATAGCAAACGCTATTGCCCCCTTATATTTCCCCATAGTTCTAAAAATCAGTTTCATACCCCGTTACTCTCCTTGAAAAACACCCCCATTATAGCAGATATGAATACTGATTTTCTACATTTTCCTGCCTTCTTAATGCACAATAACCATGGTCCCGACACTGACCATGTCATAAAGAGTTTTTGCCACGTCAGTAGGAAGATTTACACATCCGTGTGAGCCATTATAAGTATATACATTTCCTCCAAACTGGCTTCTCCAGCTGGCATCGTGAAGTCCCACATTTCCGGTAAATCTCATCCACCTGTCAACCCAGACATCCCAGGTTGGGCCCACAAGTCTTTTACCAGGAATCTTGGTATCTATGAAGAACACTCCTGTCGGAGTGCCATTTCCATTATTGATATTTCCAGTTACTATCGGCGATGACAAAACAGGATTTCCATCAATATAGTAAGTCATAGTCTGACCAAGGATATCCACATCAACATAGGTCTTGGGCGTATTATCAACTACAGCATTTGGATCTGCGGAATTATTCGCCTCATCAAAGGCATTTTTGAATCTGTGCTCATTAACACCAAAGGTCACATAGTGCTGATAAAGAGCATTTGGATCAGTCCCGTAGGCCGCTACCACGTCAGGATATTTCGCCGCATAATATGCTGGATCAAAGTCGCTGGCATTCGCGCTTACCGAAACCATCCTCACCATAGAAACAATCAGAATCGCTGTAAGTATTACTCTCGTAAAACTCTTAGTACCTTTCATAAGCTCACTTCCTTCCCTGGTCTTTTAGTACCTGCGATCATTCTGTCACTCTGAAATCAATTGCTTTACTTGCCTCAATCGGCCTGCTGAAATAGAAGCCCTGAACAGCATCTGCACCAAATTCCTTCAGTGTCTCATACTGCCATTTCTCTTCAACACCCTCTATAATGATGCTCTTATTCATATCGTGAACAAGCTTGATAACATCCTCAATAAAACTAGCCTTATCAGGAACAAGATACGCATCCACAAGGGATTTATCCAGTTTTATCTCATCAACAGGGACATAGATAAGATATCCCAGTGAAGAATAGCCTGTTCCAAAATCGTCCATAAGGATCCTGATTCCCATTTCCTTCAGACCTTCGAAGAGCTTTCTTGACTGAACATTCTTTTCCAGCAAAAGACTCTCCGTAATCTCTATCTCGATATATCTTGCAGGAATCTGATATTGTTCCAAAAGGTCCTTCAAAAAGTCAATATATCCAATGTCATTTACCTGCTTGGAAGAGAAATTGATTGAAACCGGGAACAGCTCTTTTCCCTGGTCATTCCACTCAGCCAGCTGCTTCACAACCATCTCGGTTGTAATCCTTCCAAGCTTACTGATCCAACCGTTCTTTTCAATAATTGGGACAAAAAGACCTGGACCTTCCGCAATTCCCTCGGCACGGACCAAAGCCTCAAAACCGATAGTTTTTCTGGTCTGTGCGTCAACCTTAGGCTGATAGACCATGTAAAACTGCCTCTTTTCAAAGGCATCCAGCATGAGAGCCTTGAGTCTGTTCTCTTCACGGATCTTTTTCTGCATCTCATCAGCATAGACAAAGGCTGTATTCTTGCCGTGTTCCTTGGCCTCATACATGGCAATCTCAGCATTTATGATGTGCTGCTCTGGGAAGCAGATTCCATCTGAGTTTGCTATACCAATACTCGCCGACAGGATAATGGTCTCTTCATTGGCCTGTATAGGTTTTCTAAAGAGCTCCAGCATCTCGTTAACTTCATCAGAATTGGCATCAAGGTTCTTATCCGGCACCATAACGATAAATTCATCGCCGCCATATCTTCCCGCCAGCCACCTGTTATCTTCTGTCACCTTTTTGATTTCCTGTGCCAAAGCCTTGATAATGACATCTGCCACATTATGACCGTAATTCTCATTGATATCCTTAAATCCATCAATATCGATCATCATTACGGCATACTTATCATCTTTCTTTATTCTTCCATCAATAGTCTCAACTATAGTCCGCCTATTATAAAGATCTGATAATTCATCGTGCTCTGCCTGATACTGCAGCTCATTTTTGGACTTCTCAAGACTAAGCTTGGAAATACGAAGAAGCTCATTATCATGCTTTTGCAGATGAACAGAGCATCTGCTGGCAATGATAAGTAACAGAAGCGCAATGACAATGGTTATACTTACAGGAATAATACGCCTGTAGTAGTCGAATGGACTTATTGGCTTATTAACAAACTCAGTATCTGCTGGTAAAAGAGATTCCTTAATGCCATATTTCTGCACCATAGGATAACTGTAAAGAGTATGGCTAGGAGTGTTATAGTCCACAGGAAACTGGGAAATATCAGCCCCATTTTCAAGGATATTCACTACAACATTAGCCGCGTTCATACACTGGACAGTGAAATCCATATAAGTTCCGCCCATAACGCCCATATCTCGACCACCCGAGTAGTTCCTGATAACAGGCACATCCGTGTACTTGACCACCGTATTGGTCCTATCCAGCATGGAATACGTGTTGCCATAGCAATCGCTGTAACAGGTCATATAGAAAAGAACTGCATCATCCGGTATGCTTTCAAGAGCCTTTATAAGCTCCTCCTGGGTAAGCTCTGCAGTGTTAATGTCATAGAAAGAATAATCAGGATATTTCTGATCATAGGAATAAAAGATATCTACATCAGCCCTACCGGCTGCAGACATATCATGAAGAGCCACAAAAGTCTTTCTGTCAGGCATGGTATCAACGGCCATTTCAATACAGTCGCGAAGGTAATCCTTCTCATAAAAGCCTGTCACCATGGGATTTTCAGCTGCTTCTCTTGCAAAATTAGCATCGTTAACGCCAAAAAAGACCATAGGAAGTCCCGGAAACAGTTCGTCCTGATACTTCAGTGCAAAAGCTACCGCATCATCATCGCCAAGAAGAACTGCCTCATAGTCTTCTCTCTTTTCAAGTCTCTTTTTCAGGAAATCGTGGAAGTCCTTAATATCTTCCGCTTTTCCATAGTTCTTGGTGTCCATATACACCACATCGAACTCGATACCTTCCGGATAAAGAGCCTGTTTGAGGCCGTCAACCTGATCATTATAAGTAAAATATAGTGGATTATAAGAGCACACGAAGAGAACTCGGTGCTCGACCATAGTTGGTCTGGAAACTTCAGGCTCCTCTTCTTCGCTTCGAACCACATAAAGCAGCTCAATAATTGAAAGCACAAGAAGAATTGCGCCTATTGCACTTAGTGCGTAACGTATATATGAAAATAGTTTTCTTTTATCTATATTCATACGTCTAACCACGTTAAAATTTACGGTAAATTGCTACACACTAATAATATATTAGATTAAAACAAGATAACATTAAAAAACAATTAAAAGAATAATAACTATTACTCAACAACTTTGTGGATCCATTTACCACTCTTAAACCTTATAGTAAATATGATTCCTCTGATGCCCCAGTCGCAGAACATACCGATCCATACGCCCATAGCACCAAATCCCATCACTCTGATGAGGAATGTAGCCAATGTCACTCTGCAAAGCCACATAGTCAGCGTAGCTACGATCATTGAGAACTTGACATCTCCTGCAGCCCTCATGGCATAAGGTGTCACAAAGGATAATGGCCAGAGAATAGGCTTAACTATGGTAATCCAACCTATCATATAAACGCAAAGTCTTGCACTTTCTGCCTCCATTCCGGCAAGGTAAGTAACGGGCCTTGCGATAGCATAGGTAAAAAGACAACTGGAAAGAATCGCAATATATCCCCATCCGATCATCTTCCTGGTGTAATAAATTGCTTCATCCTTTCTGCCGGCGCCAAGACACTGCCCTGTTATTGTCATAAGGCCGATTCCAACCCCGATACCAGCCACACCGTTTACATTTTCAAGAATATTGGTCATGGACTGAGCAGCAATAGCCATGGTTCCCAATGTTGAAACCGATGACTGGATTGCAAGCTTACCAAACTGGAACATGGAATTCTCTATTCCGTTTGGAATTCCCATTCCAAGAATTCTCTTGATTTTATCCATATCAGGACGAATCTTGTGATACTCTCTTATGAATATCTCCTGATTATCGCGGTGCAGGAAAAAGAGAAGAACTACAGCTGAAAAAATTCTGGATGAAAGTGTGGCTATGGCTGCGCCATAAACTCCAAGCTTAAAGACATAGATAAGAAGCGCATTTCCAGCAATATTTAAAATATTGGATACAATAGCCACATTCATTGGAAGTCTTGTGTTGGACTGAGCCCTGAATATAGCACTTCCAGCCGCCGCCAGTGAAATTCCAGGATAGGAAAGAATTGTCAAAAGAAAATAAATACTAGCTGCCTGCATAACATCAGCATCTATCTGGCCAAAAATAGTTCTAAGAAGCTGATTTTTGAAGACAAGACAAATAAACATCAAAAGAAAAGATATAAATGCAGACACCAGTATAACCTGTCTTGCGGCCTCATTGGCTCTCTTTATATCCTTCTGCCCAATATATGTAGAACAAATGATAACTCCACCTGTTGCCATGGCATTAAAAGCCTGTACTACCAGGTTGTTGATGGAATCCACCAGAGAAACGCCTGAAAGAGCGGCTGCTCCGACGTTACTGACCATCATGGAATCCGCCATTCCCATAAGGGAGTTAAGGAATTGTTCAGCTATAATAGGAATCAGCAACAGGAGAAGTTTCCTGTTGCTGAACATGTGCTTGTCTTCCATTAGTTATACCCACTACTATTGTTCGCAGTCCTTTTTTCCTCATGTACGTTCGGTCATTTCATAAACACAGTATATTGTGCAAGCACAATACTGTGTTTACTCATTCCCTATATCGCTCACATTCTATCTGGTGCGCTAAATCCCAAAAGATCAATACCAGTTTCAAGTACTTTAAGTGTTGTGTTAAGGAGAGCGATATAGCTGCTCTTCTTGTCTGCATCAGCCTCTGCAAGGATCTTGGTTCCGTGATAGAA
>JAEEGL016157953.1_pt1 | contig 11398 bp, 7 predicted proteins | sample 9134231 | NCBI WGS metagenome assembly JAEEGL01 (sample SAMN16246548, study PRJNA631951) | gut metagenome | biome: gut microbiome; feature: rumen; material: fiber-attached | host: Bos | place: Iran: Karaj | collected 2018-10
AGTATTATCTGATGCGCCAGTACAATACAGTCACGGGCTACCTGCTGGACTGGTACCGGACCGTGGACGACATTACCCCGGTGACCTCGGAGGACGTTTCGGAAGGCCGGGTCGGGTTAGGCGTCCTGAGCCCGGATTCGCTACCGCCGCAGGCGGTCAGCCGGGGCGGATATGCAGTGTTTGAGGACTCCGGGCGGCTCTGGGAGTATTGCCCGGAACGGCGCTCGCTCGTCCTGCTTTACGATCCGTTCGGCGGGGACTCGCAGCGCCCGCCCTGCCGTGAGCAGGGATATCGGATCGTCTCGCTCGACGGACAGACCGGCGAGACCGTGTTCTGCGTCTACGGCTATATGGACAGCGGGGCGCGGCAGGGCCGGACCGGAATGGCGCTCTGCCGGTATTCGTTCCGGGAGCGGGAGCTTACCGAACTGTTTTTCGTGGAGTCCGACGCACCTTACGAGATTCTGAGCGCCGAGGTCAGGGAACTGGCCGGCGCGAGTACGGACGGGACTTATTATTTCTATCACGACCAGGGCATCTATGCGGTCTATCCCGGCGATACCGAACCGACGGCGATCGCCCGCGGGCTGGATTTCGGCAGCTTTGCGGTCAGCTCCGACGGAACGCGGGTGGCCTGGGCGGAAGGCCGCGGCACTTACGGTTACGGCACGGTCTATATGATGGACCTGGAGCACGGCGTCACGTTCGACCCGATCGGCTCCCGCTACGGCGAAGAACTGCTGATACAGGGCTTTACCGGGCACGATCTCGTTCTGGGCATGCTGCGGCCGGATGACGCGGGCACGACCGACGGCGGGGAACGCGTCTGGCCGATGTATGCATTGTCCCTGCGCTCCGAGATCATTTCATCCGCGAACCGGCATATCTCCGACGATCGAAGCGATGACGCCGACGGGGAGGAGACGCAGCCCGAGACGCAGGTCGAGTCGATCAGCCTGGAGGAGGTCACTTATTACGAGCCGGAGGGGTATTTCATCTCATCCGCGGAGACAGACGACAGCCACGTCACGATCCGCCGCCTGCGCAGAGCGGGTGACGTCTATGTGACCGGTTCCGACGATTCGCTGCTGCGGACGGGGACCGGCTCGGAAGAGGAAGGAAACGTGCTTCTGCAGAGCGAGGAGGCTGAGATCCGGAAGACGGTCCGCTATCTGCGGCTGTTCGATCCCGCGGACGCGCAGGGAGCGGTGAACGTCACTTCGGCGGGCAGAGCGGAGATCGGGAACGGCAGTACGTCCGCGATATCGGGGGGCGGCAATATGCGTCAGGTCTTCTTCGCGTATGCACGGGGCCGCCTGGTCGGCGTGTACGGGACCGCGGAGGAAGCCGCCGAAGACGTGTATGAGGAGTTCGGCCTCGTGATCGACGGTTCGGGCGCGCGCGTCTGGTCGCGCCTGGAAGCCAATGCCGCGGCCGCGGAAGCCGCTGCCCGGACGCAGTCGGAAACTCAGGCGGAGGATGGATCGCCGGAGGAAGGTGCGCCGGACGAAGGCGCCTCGCCGGAGGAAAACTCGCCGGACGAAGGCGCGTAGGGAACGCTGCGGGGACCGTAAACGGCAAATTTTGTGGTTTGCGAACGTATAGACCACCAGTTCTAGTGGACCAGGATCCTCCGGGGCTTTACAAAACCTTATTTGATGATATAATACATAAGGTTATACGCCGTAAAAGGCGTATCATTTCGATGCTGTTTCGGCGGAGCGGCCTGTCGGCCGGCAGCCGGTGCAGCCGGAAAAAAGAGGAAGAGTATGCAGTATGTCATGAAAGGCGGACGCCCGCTGAAGGGCGAAGTCCTGATCGGGGGAGCGAAGAACGCGGCGCTGGGCATCCTGGCGGCGGCGGTCCTGACCCCGGAAGAAGTCATTATCGAGAACGTTCCCGACGTGCGCGATACGAACATCATGCTGGACGCGATCGCCGACATCGGCGCGGAGGTCGAGAAGATCGACCGCCACACGGTCCGGATCAAGGCCGAAAAGATTCACAGCCGTACGGTCAGCGGAGAATATATTAATAAGATCCGGGCGTCCTACTATCTGCTGGGCGCACTCCTCGGAAGATTTAAGCAGGCGAACGTGGCGCTGCCCGGCGGCTGCAACATCGGAGCCCGTCCCATGGACCAGCACCTGAAAGGGTTCCGCAGACTCGGCGCACGCTGCGAGGTCGAGTACGGCATGGTCGTCGCCGAGGCGAAGTCCCTGACCGGCGGACACATCTATCTGGACGTCGTTTCCGTCGGCGCGACGATCAACATCATGCTGGCGGCGGTCCTCGCGGAGGGTAAGACCATCCTTGAGAACGCGGCGAAGGAGCCGCACGTCGTCGACGTGGCGAACATGCTGAACAGCATGGGCGCGAACATTAAGGGCGCCGGCACGGACGTCATCCGCATTAAAGGCGTGAGCAGCCTGCACGGCACGGATTACGCGATCATTCCCGACCAGATCGAGGCCGGCACGTTCATGATGGCGGCGGCGATCACGAAGGGCGATATCACCGTGAAGAACGTCATCCCGAAGCATCTGGAGGCGATCTCCGCGAAGCTTCTGGAGATGGGCTGCTCGGTGTACGAGTACGACGACTCGGTCCGGGTCGTGGGCACGGATCACATTAACCCGACCCAGGTGAAGACGCTGCCTTACCCGGGCTTCCCGACCGACCTGCAGCCGCAGATCACGACGGCGCTGGCATTGTCCACGGGCACGAGCCTGGTGACCGAGAGCATCTTCGAGAACCGCTTTAAGTATGTCGATGAGCTCGCACGCATGGGCGCGAAGATAAAGGTCGAAGCGAACATCGCGATCATCACCGGTGTGGATCATTTCATGGGAAGCAATGTCTCGTCCCCCGACCTTCGGGCAGGCGCATCCCTGGTCCTGGCGGGCCTCGCCGCGGACGGCTACACGGTCGTCGACGAGATCACGCTGATCCACCGCGGTTATGAGGATTTCCACCAGAAGCTCGCCGGCCTCGGTGCGGTCATTGAGATGGTCGAGGACGAAAAAGGCGCGGAACTGTTCAAATTCCGCGACAGACAGTCGGGCTGACGCGGCGTTCCGGCGGACTTTTTCTCCGAAAAGCAGTTTTGCCACATTTGAGGTAAAAATGTGGTTGACATCGCGGCGGAGATGGGCTAAAGTAAGCGCGTCCTAAAAGTAAATACTGTTATTTTCTCTTATTCAGAGCGGCGGAGACTTAAGGATCTGTGAAGCCCGGCAACCCCTCATCGAGGAAGGTGCCAACCTGAAGCGAGTGATCGAACAATAAGGGGATTTGAACACCGATGCATCAAGTCCGCCTTCACGCGGACTTTTTTGCGGCCCGGCCCCACGCCGAAGCGCGGAGGGCCGTCCGGAATACGTTTAAAAATATCATTATTTATATACCCGAAAGGAGCATTAAGACGACATGGGAAAGCACTATTTATTCACTTCCGAATCCGTGACCGAGGGTCATCCCGATAAGATGTGCGACCAGATCTCGGACGCGATCCTGGATGAGCTTTATCGCCAGGATCCCTACAGCCGCTCGGGCTGCGAGACCTGCACGACGACCGGCATGGTCCTGATCATGGGCGAGATCACCACGAAGGCGAAGGTCGACTATCAGAAGGTCGCGCGCGACACGATCCGCGAGATCGGCTACGTCGAGGGAACCGGCTTTGACGCTGACAGCTGCGCCGTTCTGGTCGTGCTGGACGAGCAGTCCGCCGATATCGCCATGGGCGTGGATAATTCCTTCGAGAAGAAGGCGGAAGGCGAGGACGACGAGTCCAACGGCGCCGGCGACCAGGGCATGATGTTCGGCTATGCCACGAACGAGACCGAGGATTACATGCCTCTGCCTCTGAACCTGGCGCATAAGCTGGCCCTGCAGCTGACGAAGGTCCGCAAGGACGGCACCCTGAGCTATCTCCGCCCCGACGGAAAGAGCCAGGTCACGATCGAGTATGACGAGAACGACAAGGCCGTCCGCGTCGAGACCGTGGTCGTTTCCACGCAGCATGATCCGGACGTCACGCAGGAGCAGATCCACGAGGACGTGAAGAAGTACGTCATCGACACGATCATCCCCGCGGAGCTGATGGATGATAAGACGAAGATCTACATCAACCCGACCGGCCGTTTCGTCATCGGCGGCCCTCATGGCGATTCCGGTCTGACCGGCCGTAAGATCATCGTCGACACCTACGGCGGAGCTGCCCCTCACGGCGGCGGAGCCTTCTCCGGCAAGGACTGCACGAAGGTCGACCGTTCCGCGGCGTACGCGGCGCGCTACATCGCGAAGAACATCGTGGCCGCGGGCCTTGCGGACCGCTGCCAGATTCAGCTTTCCTACGCGATCGGCGTGGCGACCCCCACTTCGATCAACTGCGAGACCTTCGGAACCGAGAAGATCGCGAAGGATAAGCTGGTCGATATCATCGAGGAGAACTTCCAGCTGACGCCCACCGGCATCATCCGCATGCTGGATCTGCGCCGCCCGATCTATAAGCAGACCGCGGCTTACGGCCACTTCGGACGCAACGACCTGGATCTCCCCTGGGAGAAGCTGGACAAGGTCGACGCGCTGAAGGCGTATCTGTAAGAACGATCATCTGACGGAAGACGGGGCGGGCAGCCGCCGGGGCTTCTGAAAGAATTTTGACAGAGGGGGCTCGCGGATCGCGGGACCCCCTTGTTTTGAAACAGGAAGTCATCAGGAAGGGAAACGGGAGGTTATTCTTGAACGGCGATCTTCGGGCCATGCTGGGAAAGCAGCTTATCATATTTGACGGAGGCATGGGCACCATGCTTCAGGCAGCCGGGCTTTCCGCCGGCGTTTCGGGCGACACGTGGAATCTGGACCATCCCGAAAAGGTGTATGAGATCCAGAAGATGTATGCCGCCGCGGGCTGTGACGTCCTGACCGCGAACACGTTCGGATCGAACCGCCTGAAATACGGGCGCACCGGACGGTCGACGACGGAGACCGTGCAGGCCGGCATCCGGATCGCGCGGCAGGCGCTCGAAGACGACCGCCCCGCAGCGCTGAGGGAGAGCAGGGGGCCGGGCTGGGTCGCGCTCGACATCGGGCCGACCGGGCAGCTGCTCGAACCCTGGGGAGATCTGGAGTTCGGAGAGTGTGTGGAGGTCTTCGCGGAGACGGTCCGCGCGTCCGAAGCGATGCGCGCGGAGGACGGATCGCGCTGCGGCGCGGATCTCGTTCTGATCGAGACGATGATCGATCTTGAGGAAGCACGGGCCGCTGTCACTGCCGCGAAGGAGAACTCGGATCTTCCTGTGATCGCGTCGGTGACGCTTGAGAAAAACGGCCGCATGATGCTGGGACCGAATCTTTCGGAGATCGCCGAAACGCTGGAGGAGGCGGGCGCCGACGCGATCGGCCTGAACTGCGGCTTCGGCCCGGAGATCATGCTCGAGCATCTGAAAGCGCTCCGCCCCCTGACGGAGCTTCCGCTGCTGATCACCCCGAACGCGGGGCTTCCGCGCAGAGAGGACGGACGCACGGTCTATGACGTCCGTCCGGACGATTTTGCCGCCGTGATGGAACGAATCGTCTCTTCCGGCGCGAATGCGGTCGGCGGATGCTGCGGGACGACCCCGGAACATATGAGCGCATTAATCAAAAAGATTTGTTAAAGTGAACGAAATAACTCGCTTAAACAACTTTGTTCTTGTAATAATACAACCAGATGTGCGATAATAAATTGCAATCTTGTAACAAAAAGACGGACGAGCAGCTACGCAGAGTATCTTTTTATTCACCAGGGAGGCGACAGATATGAAGAAAAAAGAGATCATCGCCATGCTTCTGGCAGGCGGGCAGGGGAGCCGTCTGGGTGTCCTGACCGCACATATTGCGAAGCCTGCAGTCGCTTTCGGAGGAAAGTACCGCATTATTGATTTTCCCCTCAGCAACTGCATCAACTCCGGCATTGACACCGTCGGCGTTCTGACGCAGTATCAGCCGTTGCGTCTGAACACACACATCGGCATCGGCATTCCGTGGGACCTCGACCGCAACTACGGAGGAGTTACGATTCTTTCTCCGTATGAGAAGATCGGGAATTCGGACTGGTACACCGGTACCGCGAACGCGATCTATCAGAATATCGGATACATGGATCTGTATGATCCGGATTACGTACTGATCCTCTCGGGAGATCACATCCTGAAGATGGATTACGAGCTCATGCTCGAGTATCACAAGGCACGGGGCGCGGACGTGACGATCGCCGCCATGCGGGTCCCGTGGGAGGAAGCGAGCCGCTTCGGCATCATCGTGGCGGACGAGGATAACCGCATCACCGAGTTTCAGGAGAAACCGGCGGAACCGAAGAGCGACATGGCCTCGATGGGCATCTACATCTTCAGTTACCCGGTCCTGAAGGAGGCTCTCCAGGCACTTTCGGAACAGGAGGGCTGCGATTTCGGAAAGCATGTGATTCCCTACTGCCATGAGAAGGGGAAGGGGCTTTACATCTACGAGTTCGAAGGCTACTGGAAGGACGTGGGAACGCTTACTTCCTACTGGCAGGCGAACATGGAACTGATCGACGTCGTGCCGGTGTTTAACCTTTACGAGGAACACTGGAAGATCTACACGCAGAACGACTGTCTGCCGCCGAACCTGCTCGGCCGGGACTCCGTGGTCGAGCGGACCATCCTCGGCGAGGGCAGCGTCGTGTTCGGCGAGGTTCGAAACTCCGTGATCGGTCCGCATGTTCTGGTGAAGGCCGGAGCGAAGGTGAACGACTCGATCATCATGAAGGACGCCACGATCGGCGAGAACGCGGTGGTGGATAAGGCGATCATTGCCGACGGTACTTTCGTCGGGGACGGCGCAGTCGTGGGCTGCGGCGGGTATGCCGAGAGCGCCCTGGATCCGAAGGTCTACTGTTCGGATCTGGTGACGATCGGCGACAACTCCGTGATCCCGGGCGGCGTGCGGATCGGCAGGAACACCGCGATCGCGGGTGTGACGGAGCCGGGAGATTACCCCGGCGGAGAACTGGCGTCCGGCGGCTACATCATAAAGGCAGGTGACGAGACATGAGAGCAGTGGGAATCATACTTGCCGGAGGCAGCAACCGCCGCATGGAGGAACTGACCAGGAAACGCGCGATCTCCGCGATGCCCGTGGCGGGCAGCTACCGCGCCATAGACTTCGCGCTTTCGAACATGAGTAATTCCGGCGTCGATAAGGTCGCCGTGATCATCCAGTATAACTCGCTGTCGCTGAACGACCACCTGAGCTCTTCGAAGTGGTGGAACTTCGGCCGGAAGCGGGGCGGACTGTACGTCTTTACGCCGTCGATCACGCCGGATAACGCCAGCTGGTACCGCGGTACCGCGGACTCGCTCTATCAGAACATCCGTTTTCTGAAGGAGGCCCACGAGCCCTATGTGGTCATCGCTTCGGGCGAGGGTATCTATAAGCTGGATTATAACAAGGTCATCGAGTACCACATCCAGAAGAACGCCGACGTGACCATCGTCTGTAAGGACATGCCGGACACCGAGGATCTGTCGCGCTTCGGACTCGTGACCACGGACGCGAACGGCAGGATCACTGCGTTCGACGAGAAGCCCATGATCGCGACCTCGAACACGATCTCCTGCGGCATCTATGTGATGCGCCGCCGTGCGCTGATCGAGCTGCTGGAGACCTGTGCGAAAGAGGACCGTTACGATCTGGTGCGGGACTACATTGTCCGATATATCAACTACAGTAACTTTTTCGCCTATCGTATGGACGGATACTGGAGCAGCGTGAACACGCTGCGGTCGTATTATGATACGAACATGGATTTCCTGAAGCCTGAGGTCTCGGACCATTTCTTCGCAGGAAACGAGTGGGAGATCTATACGAAGGTGGAAGACAACCCGTCCGCGAAATATAACAGCGGCGCGAGAGTTCGGAACAGCCTGGTGTCCTCCGGCTGTATCATAAACGGGGTCGTGGAAGACTCGATCCTGTTTAAAAAAGTCTATATTGGTGACAACTGTGTCATTCGGAACTCGATCATTCTGAATGATGTTCGGATCGGAAATGACACCGTCATAGAAAACTGCATCGTAGAGAGTCGTGGAACCATACCCGCAGGAAAAACTTACATTAGCAATCCCGACAGCATCAAAGTGATAGTGGAGGCACATGATCGATTTTCGTTGTAATGTTGGGAGGTGAACAATGCAAATCACGGATATCAGAATGCGGAAGGTCGCGAGTGAAGGAAGGATGAAGGCGCTCGCGTCGATTACTCTCGATGATGAATTTGTGGTCCATGACATCAAGGTAATAGAGGGCGATAACGGATTGTTTATTGCGATGCCGAGCAGGAAGTCCCCGGACGGGGAGTACCGCGACATTGCTCATCCGATCAACTCTGACATGAGATACAGAATGCAGACCATGGTTCTGGCCGAGTATGAAAAGATGATGGCCGAAGAGTCGTGACTGCAGACTGAGAAGAGGGCAGAACTTCCGTAGACGAAGCCTTTCCCGTGAAACGCGGAGAAACGCGATAATGGGAAAGGCTTTCTTTTTTGCGCGTTTTTGTGATATAAATGAACGCGGAAAACGGAGGAAGAACTATGTATCTGATCGCAGGGCTCGGTAATCCGGGCCGGGAGTACGCGGGAAGCAGGCATAACGCCGGCTTTTCGCTGATATATGAACTGGCGAAACGCTGCGGCGTGAAGCCGATCGCTAAGGAACATCTGGCGCTTACGGCGCTCGGGCGGATCGGCGGGCAGGACGTGATCCTGGCGATGCCGCAGACTTATATGAACCTCAGCGGAAACAGTGTCCGCCGGCTGGCGGAGGCATATCGTATCGACGTCGCGACCGAGCTGATCGTGGCGTACGACGATATCAATCTCGACCTGGGACGCCTGCGCGTGCGCACGCACGGAAGCGCGGGCGGGCATAACGGGATGAAGAACATCATCGAGTGTCTGGGGACCGACGGGTTCACGCGCATCCGCATCGGCGTGGGGAATAAGCCGGGCGGACTGGACCTGAAGGATTTCGTGCTGGGATCGTTTGACACGGATGAGCAGGAGATCATCCGCGAGAGCGTGGAACTCGCCGCGGACGCAGTCGAGACGATCATCACTGCGGGGCCGGAGGCGGCGATGAACCGCTATAATCCCTACCATAAGGGCGCAGAGGAAGACGCGCAGGAGAAAAAGGAGCGCAGGGAGAGCTTCGAGGCGGAGCTGATGGCGGCCAGGCAGGCCGCTGACGAGGCGGTCTCGGAGCATGAGGACGGCTTTACGGACCCGGAGGAGTTTTCCGGACCGTACCGCTACCGGGCGCCCGAAGACCTGAATTACAGAGACGAGGACCCCTCGGACGAAACGTAAAGAGGAAGAGAGACCGATGCCCTTTTTCGGAGGACCGCTGGAAGAACTGGCTGAGTTCCGGGCGGTAAAAGATCAGATCGAGCGAGGCCGCGGACCGATCATGGTACGCGGCTGTTTGGCGTCCCAGAAGGCGCATCTGATCCATGAACTCTCCGGACTGGCGGAGCGGCGCTTCATCATCACATACTCGGAGACCGCTGCGCGGGAGCTCTGTGAGGACCTGCGGTTCTTCGACAGGGAAGTGCTGTATTATCCTGTGAAGGATCTGCTGTTCTTCGACGCCGACGTGAAAGGAAACGAGGTGACGGCGGCGCGCATCCGCGTGCTGAAGGAGATGCTGGAGAAGCCGTCCTGGACCGTGGTCACGACGGTCAATGCCTGCATGGAGCCCCTCCCTTCACGCGATGACTGGGCCGGCGGATGTATCCGGATCGATATGGGTACGAAGATCCCGGATATCGGAGCATTCGCACGGGAATTAGTGGAACTCGGATATAAACGCGAAACGCAGGCGGAGGCTCCCGGGCAGTTCGCGGTCCGCGGCGGCCTGATCGACATTTATCCGCTCTGCGAGGACGATCCGGTGCGCATCGAGCTGTGGGGCGAAGAGATCGATTCGATCCGCACGTACGACGCGGCCGGACAGCGCTCGCTGGGGGAGATGGAATACGCGGAGATCTTCCCCGCGGCACTGGAACCGGCGGACGCGGATGGCTGTTCATTCATAACATATGCAGGCGAAGACGCCCTGATCGTGCTCGACGAGCCTGCCCACATCCAGGAAATGTCCGAGGCTGTGCGCAGCGAGTTCACCGACAGTATCCGGCGAAGGAAAGAACAGGGAATGGATGTGCACAGGGCCGTCGTCATGGATTACGACAGCCTGTGCGAATATATGAGTACCGGAAAAACAGTCGCGGTCTCGGGCTTTTCCGCGACCGCGCCCGGCATTAAGATCCGGAAGCAGTACCAGCTCGAGACGCACGGCATGGAGCGCTACGCGGAGAACGCTGGGATGCTCCGGGATGATCTGCGCTCCTGGGCGGACGGCGGATGGAGTGTCGTCCTGCTGTCCTCCTCGCCCACGAGGGCGGAGCGGATCGCCGGGCAGCTGCGGGAGGACTGCGGCCTGAAGGTCTGGTTCAGCCCGGATCCGGAGAAAGCGGTAGTACCGGGCGAGATCATGGTCACACCCGGAAAACTGCGCAGCGGTTTCGCCTATCCGCAGCTGAAGTTCGCATTGATCCCGGACACGGATATGTTCGGCAGCCGGGTGAAGAAAAAGAGAAAGAAGCGCTACGAGGGAAAGCACATCGATGAGTTCGCACGCTTCGAGCCCGGCGATTATGTGGTGCACGAGAACCACGGCATGGGCGTTTACCGCGGGATCGAGCAGATCGAGACCGACGGCATCGTAAAAGATTATATTAAGGTAGAGTACGCGGCCGGAGCCGCGCTGTTCCTGCCGGTCACGCAGTCCGACCTGCTCCAGAAGTACTCCGGAGCGGAGGGGCACCGCCCCCGTCTGAACCGTCTGGGAGGCCAGGAATGGAATAAGACGAAGTCGCGTGTCCGGAAAGCGGTCGCGGACATCGCGGGAGAACTCGTAGAGCTGTATGCGGTCCGGCAGACTTCGGACGGTTTTGAATTCGCGAAGGACAGCGAATGGCAGAGAGAGTTCGAGGAACTGTTCCCCTACGAGCTGACCCACGATCAGGAAGAAGCCGTCGCGGCAGTGAAGGCCGATATGGAGAGCAGCCGGATCATGGACCGTCTGATCTGCGGCGACGTCGGCTTCGGAAAGACCGAAGTCGCGCTGCGCGCCGCGTTTAAAGCGGTCCAGAGCGGGAAGCAGGTCGCGTTTCTGGTTCCGACGACCGTCCTGGCGCAGCAGCATACGCGCACGTTCCGCGAACGCCTCGAGGCGTTCGCGGTCAATGTAGGCCAGCTCTCGCGCTTCCAGACCCCCGCGGAGCAGAAGAAGATCCTGAAGGGACTGGAAG
>JAEEGL016907402.1_pt1 | contig 11398 bp, 11 predicted proteins | sample 9134231 | NCBI WGS metagenome assembly JAEEGL01 (sample SAMN16246548, study PRJNA631951) | gut metagenome | biome: gut microbiome; feature: rumen; material: fiber-attached | host: Bos | place: Iran: Karaj | collected 2018-10
AGAACGCATGACATTGGCCAATTCATTCATGCCTTTGTCGCGAACAATACGGCCTATAAATATAAACGCAAAGTCATTCTCTTTCAACAGCAATTGATTCCGGATTTCGTTACGTGAAGACGGAACGGCATTTGTACTGAAATAGTCGGAGTCAATGCCGTTGATATTTCCGTTATGAATGACCTCAAGCGGCTTTCGGGTAATATGGTCAGTGATAAGTGCCTTTTTGACTCCGTTACCTTCGGGAATGACTTTCGTGGCACAGAGACATGTGATGCGTTCCATTGACATAAGAATAAAACGCATCAATCCGCTTGTTCCCTGATAGCGTAAACCGGTTACCGTATACAATCTGTGTGGCACGCGGGCCAACATGCCTGCGACCATCCCCAACAGACTGGCCTTTGGTGTGTTTGTATGAACAATGTCAGGCCGTTCTTTCCGGAATAATTTGTATAGCAACCAAAGACACTTCAAGTCCGCACCCAGTGAAATCTCCCTGTGCATCGGTATGTCAATGACACGAATTCCTTCACGCTCTCCAACCTGCTCCAACCTCCCTGTATTAGCAGCCACACCCACTACTTCGTAGTATGTACTCAAGTAACGCAATTGTCCCTTAAGCAACCCGTTTAGTGAGATGTCTGCGGTTGTAACGCGTAGGAGTTTCATGAATATGTGTCCTTAATTATAGAAATGGTTTTAATGATTCCTTCTTTAATTGGTATTTTAGCTTCCCATCCTAATTTCCGGATTTTATTGTTATTTAAAATAGCTTTTGTAGCTGTTGAATAGCCTGCTCGTTCAATGGCATCAGGGAGTTCAAATATGACTTTTTTATTATTTGTTTTTGCAGCTATCTCAGCTAGTTTTTTTAATGTAATGTTTGAAGCCTTATCAGAAATATTATATGCTTCTCCTGTTTTTCCTAATAATAAACAATATATAATACCGCTTATAGCATCAGTAACATAAGAGTATGAATAAAATTGATTTCCTTCACTTTTTAGGATAATGTCTTCGTCATTTACTGCTTTTTTTATGAATTGAGCAATGGCTTTGCTGTCATCGGGACTCATGGTTGGACCATACGTCCTTGATAACCTCGGGATAACAATATCAAGTTTTTTTTGTTTAATATATGCTTGACATAAGGCTTCACTAGTACGCTTGCTTTCAGGATATCCCGCTCTAAGGGTATTGCAATTAATATATCCACAATAATTCTCATCAAAATCATCTACATCTCCTCTATTTTCTCCGTAAATTTCAACAGAAGAGGTAAAAATGAAACGTTTAATCCTTTTTATTACGGCTAACTCCAATAAATTATAGAGGCCAATAATGTTTGTTGTTATAGTACCAATAGGGTCTGTCGAATAGGCTGTAGGATGTGTATTGCTTGCCAAATGAAAAATATAGTCTATATTACTATTAATTGTTTCTTCAGAAAATGGTCGTGTAATATCATGAGAATAGACTTGAAATAAACCATCGTTTTTAAGGTATTCCTTAAACATTGACCTTAACTTCTGTTCATTTCTTGCTACGGCAATTACTTTTATACTTAAATTTCTCTTCTGGTTGATTTGCATTATTGTATCAATGAGTGCTCTTCCGATTAAACCTGACGCACCACATATGAGAAAAGTTTTATTTGTTAAAACTTCCCATGGGAGATTTTGAGAACAGATATTATTAATATCTTCCAAATATTCTTTATTCATTCTTTATTCTTCATTTAATCTGTTATCTTTTTCTATTCTGATATATCCTTTAAATAACTCAAGATCATCTGTTGTCGTTAATTTGATGTTTTTGTCGGAGCCTGCGGCAAAGTTTAGTGTTTCTCCAAGTTCAACCATCATGGTGTTTGTGTATGATGACCCATATATTCCAATTTCTTCTCTGAAAGCTTTTTGATATGATTTATATAAAAGAGCGAATTGATATGCTTGTGGAGTGGAAACTCGTCGAAGTGTTTCTCTAGGAATATATTTAGTTGTTGTTTCAGGATTCTCTGGATTAACAACAAAAATTTGTTCATTATATGGAAGAGAAGTAACAGCATTACCTTTTGCTTTACATACTTTAATTACGTCGGTAAGAACGGAGGCATCAACCATGGGACGAATGCCATCGTGAATAATAATAATATCATCATCAGAACATTTTTCCTGTAAGTTGTATACCCCATTACGGATAGATTCTTGTCCCGTTTGACCACCAGATACCACCCATTTTAATTTATCTATTTTGAATTGTTTGGCATATGCCCATAGTACATCATGCCATCCATCAATGCATACGACTTCAATGGCATCAATTAATGGGTGCTTTTGGAATCCTTCTAATGTGTAGATAATAATCGGCTTATCATATACATTAATAAATTGTTTTGGGATACTTTGTCCCATTCTGCTGCCCGAACCGCCAGCAATGATAACTGCTATTGTTGACATAATTGTGATTAATAAAAATAAAACTTATCTTTAGAATGTGATAACCTTTTTTCCTTTGGGGGAAGTTGCATATAATTGCCATAGATTTGTTTTAACACTTGAACATAATTTGCAATTATATTAAAGTTTTGATTTTCAAATATTATTGTTGTATAATTATTGAAATAGCTAATCGGGTAATAATCTTTTGTACCGTATGTACAAATGCTACATTGGCAACAATAGTTTGTCTCTCCATACGTTATTCTTTTAATTATTGAATTATAGTTTCTAACATGTTTTTTTAATAATAAACCATTGATATATATGATTTTTCGTATTAGTTCTTTTGGTTGAAACTTCTTGTAATTATAATGTTTTTTTGCTTTTCGTTCTTGGAATAATCTTAACCATTGTTTGTATATTTCCTGATATGAAATGCAATAATTCCTATAATCATTAGGAGCACCGTCTATCGGAAAGATATCTATCCACACTCCACACTCTAAATTTTCTCCCCAAGGAATGTGCGGAATCACTTTACTGTCAACACAATCGCATATTTTGGCAAATGCTAAGAAATAATTATTATTGTTTGGTGATAAGAGCTTGTATCTTTTTGACTGAAATGTTTTACAAAACAACTCAAAATCAGGGCGCGGCATCCAGATGTCAATATCATCGTCCCACGGAATAAAGCCTTTGTGTCGTACAGCACCTAATAACGAGCCATATGCAAGTGAATACCGGATATTATTTTCAGTACAAAATTTATGAACTTCTATTAGTATTTGTATAGATATTTCTTGAGTTCTCGTCATTGCTTAGTTGGATTAATTTTTTGTTGTATTTGAATAATGGGAGTAATAAGATTGTTTTTCGTTTGACAAATTTCATGTAAGTTAATCAACTCAGGAATAATCTGTCTTTTCTTGTATGAACTATTATAAAGTTGTCAGATGCACTGATTAGAGAGTCTTTGTGGTTTAGTATTGTAGTAGGGATTATCGAGGTTATTTTGCATCCCAACTGCTAGAAATGAATTCTGTTATTGTTGACATGATTATTCAATAATATTTATTATTCTAACCAATTATAATCGGTTGTTTTACCATGGTTTTATAGATGGAAGATAACTTTTTCTGAATTATTAATGATTATATTATTATAAGCATGTTATGTTTGCATCATCTATAATTCTTATATAATTACCAGTTTGATAGGGATTCTATCATTATGTTATTGACTGAATATATTTTGTCATTTAATTTCTCCAATAGTATTTAACTATTGAACTATGGCCTGCTATTCTATCTTCTTCTGGAGGTAATTGCATGTAATCACCATACAATGATTTCAGTACGTTGTCATATTCAGATGTGATGTAAAATTCTGTATTTTCAAACGTGTGGAGGATATATTCACAATCATACCATTTTCTTGGCATTCTTTTTTTGTCCCACATGTTCAGGAAAGCCATTTGTCCACAAAAACTTGAATTTGAGAAATCATGTGATGTTTGTAATTTAATAGACCTTTTGTTAATGTAATTTGTGCTTATCCAGAAGAATAATAATTTTTTTACTAATGTCTTCAGATTCTCACTTATTGGAACATTTCGTTTGAATTGCGTATATGGGAGACGACTATAAAACATTAGATATCTATATTGTATTAATCTATGTACTTCTTTTTTCCATAATAATTCATCTTCTGCTTCTCCATCAATTGGGAAGACATCAATCCAAACGCCTACTTTATCTTTTGTCCATGGAGTTTGACAATCACCTATTGTGCTTTTTACATCACAAACGCGGGCGTAGTTTATATAGCTATTCCCTCTTTCTGGTGCAAATAGTTTATATTCATTAGAGTCTTCGAAGTTTTTTACGAATATATCATAATATGGCCTTGGGATTGCAATATCAATATCGTCATCCCAAGGAATAAACCCTTTATGACGTATGGCTCCAATAAGAGTTCCTCCATCAAGACTATACTTTATCTTATTCTCGTTACAAAAATTATGAACATATTTCATAATGCGAAGAAGCGTGGATTGAATTTCAGAAACTGTTAAAGGTTTCATTGGTATTGGCTTGTTTAATTGCATGTGGAAAACTTAAAATGTGTAATATATTAATTATATAAAATGGAGTCTCGTTCTAAAATAATACGTAGAAGACAATTATGTTCACTTATAATATTTTTCAGGTAAATTTAGTTCAATATAGAAATGTCGCTCTCTGTTATTTTCAGATGGTATTTGCATGTAATCTCCATATAAGTTAGAAAGGTATCTGTGATAATTCGACGGAATGGGAACTGTTAGTCCTTCAAATAAATGATTCTTTGTGGGGAAAAATACCGTATAATGAAAAATTTCTCCATGATATAACTTCCGACCCGTTGGAATTCCTACATAATTATTCTGTTTCTCATCAGCAACCCATTTATCATACCAATAAACCCAGTATTTATGAGGAATGAATGAAAAGAATTTTCCCAAAAATCTTCGTATCATGACATATGTATAAAGCCGTTTGTCCGATTTGTAAAAAATTTTCTCACTATTGGTCATTGGGTGGCATTCTGAAATTGTATTTGAAATGAGTCGTAGGGTGTTAGCCAAATATCCTTTTGTAAGTCGTATGATTCTAGAGGACGGGATTCCATCTATAGGGAAAACGTCTACAAAGCAATTTTGTGGGTACTTTGAGAATTCTCCACCTATGTTAATCATTATTGTATCTTTGTTATACACTTTGAGAAATGTTGTGGGTGAGTCCGTCTTGTCGTTTGGGTAGGTAATCTGGTATTTGTGATTGAGTCTTCCTTGATTACAAAGTGAAATGAATTTTGTATAGTCTTTGCGAGGCATTAATATGTCTAAGTCGTCATCCCAAGGAATAAATCCGTTATGGCGGATGGCCCCTAAGCAACTCCCTCCTGCCAACATATATGTAAGATGACTTTCATTACAAATTCTTACTACTTCACATAATATTTCGATTAGACACTTTTTTAGAGCCTTTGATTCAGACTTTGATAGCGTTTTTAATACAGAGGTAGAATTCTTGGACGCATTAAGTATGTCCTTATAATACTTCATTTAATGAGATGTTTATTAATCATATAAAAGCTTAGAGTTGTTATTCTGCTTTCATGTGTGATTGTTGAAAATCTAAATGTATTACAATAATCATGTTTTATGAATTCTTATATATATCCAAGATGGTAATATGCCACGAACGATGGCAAAGCAGCAATATCGTATAAACCTAAATGTAGAAAGTCTGAGTGTTCTATATGCCAAATAATGTGCGTATATCCCATTTATGCTTGATTTTAAAGTTCTTCTTTGGGCAGCTTTTGAGTCATCACGCATTGCATATAAGCATTCATTTAAATTATATCCTTTAAATCCGGCAGCATACATTTTCATCCATAGATTATAGTCCTCATATCTAATCAAGTATTTATTAATTGTATATCCACCGACAGCTTCATATGCAGTTCTTCTTATCATACATGGAGCATGACAAAAAGGAGGCCCATCAATTAAATCAGAAATTTTGGGTTCACCATTTTTGTGGCCTCGTTTGAATTCGCCATTTTCATCAAAATAAATCATTGGGCAACTAACTATTGCATATTCAGGATGCTTGTCTAGAAAATCAATTTCTTTTTCAAATCGTTTTGGAAGTGAGATGTCATCACCGTCCATACGAGCACAGTACTCTGTGTCGGCATATTTTAGACAATAATTTAAGGTGTAATTTAATCCTTGATTCTTATTGTTTTGTATTAATATGATATTACTTTTCCTTTTTGAATATTCATAAGCAATTTGATATGTATTGTCTGTAGAACCATCATCACAAAGTATTATTTTAAAGTTTTTGTATGTTTGCGTATACAAAGAATCTAATGCTTCCACTAAAGTAGAGGCACAATTATAAATTCCCATTATTACTGTTATTCGATAATTCCCTTCTTTAAACATTTTCTTTTTATTATATTATTTTATGGATGAAGCCACCAATGAATCTTTTTGGCAATGGATGTTCCTATTATGCGGTATATTCTATTCTTAAGAAGGTGTATTTGGTAGGATAAACTTAGATGATTTATCCAAGAACAATCATAATGGTGGATTGTCCTTGTGTTTGTTGTAATGGTTATAATTCCTGTCGTAGAGTCCATCGGACAGAAATAGTCTGCTGGATATATAGTGAAGCCAGAGACTTCTTGTATCTCATTTTTTCTATTGAATCCATTATTGTGAAGTATTTCTGTCGTATACTTGACTATCGTTTTTTGATTATATGAACCATCTGCAAGAACAAATGCGATATTATCATATAAGTCTAGTAATGTGCGAAATAAATCTTGGCCAGGTGGCGCTGCCATGCCCAACCCGGGTGCTACTTCTGCGACTTGTTTTTTAGAGAGTGTAGCAGGCGCTTCTATTCCCAAAAATGGTCCTTTTTCAATGATATCGTTTAATGGTTTTATTACTTCCACATCGGTATCAAAATAGACACCACCATATTTATAGAGAATCCAGAAGCGGGCATAATCACTAACAAAGGCAAATTTTTTAGCTTCGTAGGCTTGTTGAGTATATGGAATAATGTTTACATCAAAGTTGTCTTCATTCCATTCCTTGATCTCATAGTCAGGAAGAAACTTTCGCCAGCTGGCAATACATTTTTGAGCGGATTTTGGTAATGGATTACGACCGAACCAACAATAATGGATGATTTTAGGTATATATTCCATAATCAGTAAATAGTTATCATTGAGATGGGAATGAATTCTTCTTCAATGTACTTGTGGCTAATCAAGTTATAACAATAAATATCTTTGTGATTTATTTGCCAATAAGCCACATAACAAATGTAAACCCAAAGTGAGCGAATAGAATGAGTCCCGTGTGTAATCCTTGTTTCTTTTTCCAAATAGGGAATTTGAGCAAGGGATATGCGAGCACAAGCGGATAGATAAACCAGGATAAATAAGCAAAACGATTAGAAAATGATGCACGAATAACCATTACCCAAAAGGCATTGCTATATATATATACTCCGAGTAATAGAATATAATTTAAATCCACCTTGACTCTTCGTTTAAAAATGATATACCAGCCCATTATGATGGGCATGGAACTATAAAGGAGAAAATCCCATCGAAATCCTGTTTGGGAAAACTGTTCCATTTCACGCTCGATTTCTGCGCCTGTTAGATAATCTGTTAAACGATCGTCAAAGCCCAGTGACATGAAGAAATCTGAAATATAGTTTCCCATATAATAACTGATAATTATAGAGAATAACCAGAAATAGAACATAGGTTTTGGGCGAGGGAATATATATGTAAACCATAAGGTGAGAATAGGAAGTGCGGTGCTATGATGAATGAAATAGGCTGTGATGCATAGTATTGTACATATAATTTTATTCAAAAGATTGCCTTGAATATATGTAATAGCTAAAACTACCAAACTACAAGCGGCTCCATTGCGAATGCCATTCGTTCCATATGAGAAGAAAGAATAAGCGCCTAAGCAAAATAATAATAATAAAGTATGATTCTGTTTTATTAGGCGTCTACATGCTAAATATACGGGAGTCACATACAGAACTTCAATAATAAGAAAAAAATAGTTGACACTCATTGTTTTTGAGCATCTGTACATAATCCATTTAAATAACCATTCACCTCCATCATACCAAGTTGGCTCATGTGAGGAGAATTTCATAACTTGGTAATTTTCTGCGTAATTAACCATGTCTACAAAATGGTAAGAGGTGGGTCGTAAACCTACAATCCAAATAAAAAGAATAATAAACAAAAACATCCATGTTTGTGATTTTTGTTTGATAAGAAGACTATACGTACTTTTTCCTTGAATATTTAGATATTGAATTATAGATAATCCGAAAATAAGGAATAAAAAGACTGGATAATAGTATCTTGCGTATTCTAGACTAAACATAATACTTAGTTTATAGTGAAGAGTATATAGTTATTCGAATTTTTTAGTTTTTGTAGAAGACTCTTGCCATAATATTTTCGGATATAACGTTTGAGAGAAACTCTCCATTGGGGGCTTTGGGGTGCCATGTCTTGTCGACCAATGAATTGAGCGAGTATTATCTGTTATATTTAATTGACCAGTGGCATCATCATAGGAATTAAAGAAATCTTGTGGATAAATGGTATTTCCTTCTATAGTTTGGATTTGATAATTAGAAATCGAGCCCTTTGATGTCATCCAATGGTCTTATGACTTCCAGCGTTAAAATAGACGCCACCATATTTATAGAGAATCCAAAAGCGGGCATAATCACTAACAAAGGTGTATTTTTTAGCTTCGTAGGCTTGTTGGGTATATGGAATGATATTTACGTCATAGTTATCTTCATTCCATTCTTTAATCTCATAGTCAGGAAGAAACTTTCGCCAACTGGCGATGCATTTTTGTGCAGATTTTGGCAATGGGTTCCGTCCGAACCAACAATAATGTATTACGTTAGGTATCATCGCTTATGATTATATCCAATGAGATATTGTGATTTTGGAAGCCATGAGATGGCATATATAATTATTAAACTAATAATGAATGTAAGAATTGATGTCAGAATGATTTGTATAATGCCACCATATGCATATACAATAAAATCAACATTCCAAAGAATGTGTCTCATGATGATAATATGAATTAAATATATTCCGAAACAACAACAGCTAATCTCTTTCAAGATTAAAATGGTTTTTTTGTTATTCAATACCTTGATCTTATTTAGTAATATAAACCACCCGGTAGCCATCATCGCTACAGGAAGACTGAGATACCAGAATAAATCATAGAAATCACCAGGAAGGCGATAATTCTTGAATATAGTCAATAGTATAATTGGTATTAAAAATAATATCCCGATTATGGTTAGGGAAATATTGGGTTTATATCGATGTAGATAATATCCGAGAACAAAATAGCCGCAATAACCAGAAAAATAATAGAGAGGGCCTGAAATTGTGTTGTTGATTTCTAATAAAAGATTCATATATGGGAAACATAATGTTATTGCCCACAAAATTAGATAAAAACGAATTGTTTTTTCTGAGGATTGTATAAGCATTGGTGAAAGAATTGGAGCTAAAAGATACAATCCTACCAATGTATACATAAACCACATGATTCCGTTTCCTTGGGGAGAGAATGGAATGGATAGGATACTTTTGAATATTTCTAAGAGGGAGATTTCTTTATATAGAATTAAAACATAAAATAGAGACCATATTATTGTTGGCCATAATACTTTAGTCAGTCTTCTCTTTAGAAATTTATTTGCAGGCATTCTTACTGGTAATAAAAGAGCGCCAGACACCATGAAGAATAATCCAATTCCAGGAGCTGTGAGAAAACTGATTGGAGTAAGAATAGCTCCTGATATTCCTATGTTAGGACAGGGTGAATGCATGAGAACGATCATTACGCATGCTATTATGCGAATAATATCTAAATATACAATACGTTGTGTTTCTTCCATTGAAAGAGTATACGTAGTTATATTATACTTACAAACTTTTAATTCTTATGAAATCAGTTTATCAATCTTGTGTATCTCATCTGTATTCCCATAATCATGATTATTCAGATGGTCTACGATGTTCTTTTGTAATTTAGTGTCGAGAATAAAATCAACAATACCCTTAGCACAGCCTTCATTATCCATGGGAACAATGACGCCATCAACCCCATCTTTTATTTGACTCGGAGCTGTGGCATAATTGGTAATTACAACGGGCTTACACAGGATTTGTGCCTCGCGCACGGTAATGGATTTCCCTTCGTAGCGTGATGGTTGCACATAGATATCACAAGCCTTGATGTAGGGGTAAGGATTTGATTTCTTTCCCAATATAATGACATGGTCTTGCATCCCTGCTTCAACTATCTTTTGCCGAATAAGTACTTCGTCCCCACCATAACCGATGAGATACCACCGTACTCGAAATTGAGAGTTGAGAATTGAGAGTTGAGAATTGATTCTTTTACAAATATCAGGTACGTTATCGTAGTTTTTGGCTTCACAGAAACGACCGACAGAGAGAAAATTGAGAATTGAGAAACGAGAATCGAAAAATGTATTTTGGGAGAAGAACTTGTTTCCGTCTCTGTCTTTTGTGGTTTCTTCTGCACGTTTTCTTATGAATTCTGGGGACAGGATATTCTCTATTTCGATAACTCTTGACGCTAATGATGGGAATGTTTGCAAGAACGTCTTTGTTACGTCTGGAGAAATAGACACAATTTTATCGTAGCCATTCCATACGGGGAGTTCTAACTGTGCGTTAACATCAATACGACTATAGTCGGTATGAATCCATGCGAGTTTTTTCTTGGCTTGCACTTTTTCTAATACGATGTTGTGTGGCGTAAGAAAACTAATGGCTAAATCGTATTCACCCAGATGCTCAAGAGAGGGTAGGTAAGGTGTGACATATTTTCCAACATATCCGAAAATCGCACTTCCGTCTTTTGGTTTCGTACGCTTCACGTAACGTCGGAAATGCCATTTAGCTTTCATCCGTCCCCAGATAACGCATAGCATTTGCAGGCGTTCCTTCAAACGAAGTCCCATCTGAAAATTTTTATCTCCCACTTCGTCTGTTTGAAGTCCGACTTCGTTTTTTGTGTGTGAGGAATGCTTTGAATTATATATAAAATGAATCCCAAAACACCTTCTTATGATTTCTTTAAATGGCATTTCGATGGCAGCATATGCCGGTATTTCATCAAGCAATCTCACTTCTTTCGGAATAAAAGACATTAACTCTCCCCGATGACAATGAAGAAACAAATCTACTGCATATTTAGAGTAATCAAAAGACTGTAGCAATCCAATTAATGCGGATTCTGCTCCTCCGAGTTCTAAATAATGCAT
>JAEEGL010041891.1_pt1 | contig 11397 bp, 10 predicted proteins | sample 9134231 | NCBI WGS metagenome assembly JAEEGL01 (sample SAMN16246548, study PRJNA631951) | gut metagenome | biome: gut microbiome; feature: rumen; material: fiber-attached | host: Bos | place: Iran: Karaj | collected 2018-10
CCCTGCGGAAAGATGAAGGAAGACGGATCCAGAAGGCTGAAGTACAAGGAATGCTGCGGACGCTGATGTTCCGGTAAAAACACACGGGTCAAGTGTTTATAATATATCAATAAAGGAAAGGGAGAAGTATTGTGTTAAAGGATTTTAAAAAATTCGTTCTTCGCGGCAATGTGATGGATATGGCGATAGGCGTGATCCTGGGGTCGGCTTTCGGCAAGATAGTATCTTCATTCGTATCGGATATCCTTATGCCGGTACTGGGTCTGCTTATAGGCAAGGTCGATTTCAAGAACCTGTTTATCGTTCTCGGTTCGGATGCTGAGTTCGCAACGGTCGAGGCCGCTGCCGAGGCCGGTGTGCCTACACTTAATTATGGTATTTTCATTAACCAGATCATAGACTATCTGCTTATAACTATAAGTATATTCCTGATGGTACGTGCCATAGAAAAAATGAGGAAGAAAGAAAAGGAAGAGCCCGCAGCACCCGATACGAAGGAGTGTCCTTTCTGCTGCAGCAAGATACCCTTAAATGCAACCAGATGTCCGAACTGCACATCTGTTATTGAAGGATAATACACGGCAGTTATGAAACAGACCGGCTGACGGCCGGACGGAAAACAGATCAGGCCCTCTGCGGATCTTACCGCGGAGGGCCTTTCTTTTATATCCGTATGTGAGATTAACGGAAATAGTTGACTGCACCTTCGAATATGGGCTGTATGGTCGTGCCGCTGATATTCTTGTAAAGAAAACGTCCGGAGCGTTCGCTGTGACCCATCTTGCCCAGGATTCTGCCGTCGGGAGAGGTTATTGCCTCGATCGCTGCGGCTGAGCCGTTGGGGTTGAAGCGTATGTCTGAGGAAGGGACGCCGTTAAGATCAACATACTGGGCAGCGATCTGTCCGTTTACCGCCAGAGAGGAGATATCCTCTTCGGAAGCTATAAAGCGTCCTTCCCCGTGGGAGACCGGTATGGTATAGAGCTCTCCGGGACGGCAGAGCGAAAGCCACGGAGATTTATCTGAACAGATCCTTGTAGTCACCATGTTTGACTGGTGCCTGCCTATCAGGTTGAAGGAAAGAGTAGGAGAACTGCTGTTGGGAGAAGTAAATCTACCGTATGGCAGGAGCCCCAGTTTTATGAGTGCCTGGAAACCGTTGCATATGCCCAGCATAAGCCCGTCACGCTGATCCATCAGGGCAGTGACTCCGGCAGCTGCGGCAGGGGAACGGAGGAAAGAGGTTATGAACTTTGCACTGCCTTCAGGCTCGTCTCCGCCCGAAAAGCCTCCGGGCAAAGCGAGTATCTGACTTTTTGAAAGAGACCTGACAAAAGCATCAAGGCTTTCTTCTATCTGTTTAGGGGTACGCGTGCGGAGAACGAGTATCTCAGCGATACCTCCGGCACGTTCAAAGGCTGCTGCGGTATCATATTCACAGTTCGTACCGGGGAATACCGGAATGAGTATTCTCGGGGAAGGGATATGAAAAGCGATATTGGGAGAAAGATGCTCTTCGGAATGGAAGGTATATGCAGGTATGTCATCAGGCTGTGTATTGATAAAACGGGGATATACCGGTTCGAGCGGGCTCTGCCAGTATCTAAGGAGTTCCTCGAGGGGAAGTGTTTCGCCTCCGATAGCTATGGCAGGCGTTTCATTAACAGCTCCTACAAACGGCAGATCGAGCTCCTTTTCGCTTTCAAGCAGTACGGCTCCGTACAGGGGAGCAAAAAGGTCAAAGTCCTCTTCAAAGTCAGGATCGAATTCAAAGCCCAGCCCGTTGCCGAAGCAGTTTTTTGCAATAAGCGGCGCGATGCCGTCACTTTCAACGGCACAGGCGCTCAGAATATCTCCCGAGGAGATCAGTTCCTGAACGAGGTCAAGCGTTTTACAGAGCGAGGCAGGTTCGGGAAGCAGGCTGTCGCGATAGGAGGGTAGGGCTAGATATACGTAGTTACCGGAACACTTGAATTCCGGAGAGATCACATTTCCGCAGTCTGAGACGGAAAGGGCAAATGAGATAAGTGTGGGAGGAACGTCGAGGTCTTCAAAGCTGCCGGACATGGAATCCTTGCCTCCGATGGCGGCTATCCCCAGATCAAGCTGTGCACAAAGTGATCCCAGCAGTGCAGCGGCGGGCATTCCCCAGCGTTCGGGATCGCTGCCGAGCTTTGGAAAATATTCCTGAAGTGAGAGCCAGCATGCATTTCTGTCTCCGCCGGAAGCGATCACCTTGGCCACGGAACCCACTACGGCAAGATAGGCGCCGTGATATGGAGAACGTTCGCTTATATACGGGTCGAAAGCCCATGACATCAATGCACCTGTACAGCTGTCCGGTACGGGAAGCTTGGCTGCCATCGACTGTATGGGCGTAAGCTGGTCCCTGCCTCCGTAGGGCATGAGCAGTGTATTGGCCCCGATAGTTGAGTCGAACCGTTCTGAAAGGCCTTTCTGAGAGCAGACGTTCAGATCGCAGAGACGAGCCCGGAGAGTATCTGCGGGAGAAGATAGTTCTGATGTATGGTCAAAGACGATATCCCTTACCGTCACCTTTGCGGAGCGCGAAGCACCGTTGCTTGAAAGGAACTCGCGGCTGATATCCACGATGATATCGCCGTTCCAGTGCATTACGACCCTTTTTTCCTCGGTGACAACGGCTATCCTTACGGCTTCAAGGTTTTCCCTGTCGGCAAGGGAGATGAAGGCTGCTTCGTTTTCGGGAGATACAACGACCGCCATCCGCTCCTGGGATTCGCTTATAGCGAGCTCGGTCCCGTCAAGCCCTTCATATTTTTTGGGGACTGCGTCAAGAGATATATCGACTCCGTCAGCCAGTTCCCCTACGGCTACCGATACGCCTCCTGCACCGAAATCATTGCATCGCTTTATCATACGGGAGGCTTCTGGATTCCTGAAAAGCCGCTGGAGCTTGCGCTCCTCGGGAGGATTCCCTTTCTGGACCTCTGCTCCGCAGGTCAGCAGAGATGAAGAATCATGAGACTTTGAGGAACCGGTGGCTCCGCCGCAGCCGTCGCGGCCTGTGCGGCCGCCGAGAAGAATGACGATATCACCAGGTGAGGGAACTCCCCTGACGATGTTTCCTGAAGGTGCCGCGCCTACGACGGCGCCTACCTCCATATGCTTGGCAACATATCCGGGATGATATATCTCATGGACCAGTCCCGTGGCAAGGCCTATCTGGTTGCCATAGGAACTGTATCCCGTTGCGGCAGTAGTTACAAGCTTTTTCTGGGGCAGTTTGCCCTTGAGGGTCTCTTCGGCTGGCATAAGCGGATTGCCTGCCCCCGTGATGCGCATGGCCTGATAAACGTAGCTTCTGCCGGAAAGGGGGTCACGTATCGCGCCTCCGAGACAGGTGGCAGCTCCGCCGAACGGTTCTATCTCGGTAGGATGGTTATGGGTCTCGTTTTTAAACATTACGATCCAGTCCTCTTCAGAACCGTCAGCCATCTTTGCACGGACCTTTACCGAGCAGGCATTTATCTCGTCTGATTCATCAAGAGAAGTGAGCCTGCCAGAAGCCTTAAGAGCTTTGGCTCCGATAGTGGCCATATCCATAAGGCATACGGGTTTGTCCCTGCCTGTGCAGAGGGCATCTCTTAGTCCCATATATCGCTGCCAGGCAATACGTACGCATTCCGGAGCGATATCCACATCTTCAAGATGAGTCGAAAAGGTGGTGTGACGGCAGTGATCGGACCAGTATGTATCTATGAGCCTGAGCTCGGTGATGGTAGGGTCACGCTTTTCCTCCCCGGCAAAGTAATCCTGCATGAAGATGATATCATCGATGCTCATGGCAAGCCCGTAGTCATCTATCACCCGGCCGAGTCCTGAACGGTCCATAGAGCAGAAGCTGTCTATGACAGCGACCTTTGAGGGGTCGGGATAATCCTCGGTAAGGGACAGGGGTTTGAGAAGGGATGCCTGCCTGCTTTCGACAGGGTTTATGAGGTAGGATTTTATCATTTCGGTTTGTTTATCGGTAAACTTTCCTTCGATGACATATACCTTGGCACTTGACACCAGGGGAGTCTGCCTGCCGGTCGCGAGCGATATGCACTGGGCACAGGAGTCGGCACGCTGGTCAAACTGACCGGGAAGATATTCAACGGCAAAAACAAGATTATCGCCTTTGAACTCAGGCAGGTCATAATAAATATCATCCACCTGGGGTTCCGACATAATGCCGCGGCAGGAATATTCGAAATCCTCTTGTGTGATATTCTGCAGATCATAGCGGTTGAGGATCCGCACGCCTGAGATACCGTCAAGTCCCAGAGTATTCTTCAGGTCGCTGAGAAGATTCCGGGCCTCTACGGCATGATCCTGCCTTTTTTCTGAATAAACTCGAAATACGCTCATTGCCGACATCCTTTCATATATCAGTCCGGACGGCGGTACAGCCGTCCGGATCAGTCCCGGTGATTTTTACGGCAACTGTTCTTCCGCGGAGGTCATCTTCGCAGATTACCGTAACGGGTGTGTAATTTTCGGTGTAGCCCCTGTTTGCACCGCCCTTTTTATGTTCGAACAACACATTGCAGCAGAGACCTTTCTGTGAGAGCATGAATGCCTGCCGGGATCTTTCCGCAGTGTCCGCCATAAGTCGGGCACGACGTTTTTTATCCCCGGCCGTCACCTGGCATGGCATCACTGCCGCCTGAGTTCCCGGACGAGGGGAAAAAGCAAAGACGTGGGCCTTTGCAAAACCGACGGCCTCAAGAAATCTCATAGACTGTTCAAATTCAGCCTCGTCCTCTCCTGGAAAGCCTACCATGATATCGGTAGTTATAGCTGCGTTGCCGAAAGCCGAACGCAGATCCTCACACAGCTTCAGATAACCGGATGAATCATAGCGCCTGTTCATGCGTTTTAAAGTGGCATCGCATCCGCTCTGGAGCGACATGTGAAAATGCGGGCACAGGTTTTTGGCCTCTTTCAGGGCTTCGATATCCGGAACGGAAACAATGTCGGGCTCAAGAGAACCCAGACGGACCCGGCCAAAGCGTTCACAGGCTGCATATACCGCGTCTATATAGCTGAACGGTGTTCCCCTGCCGTAAGAAAGAAGGTTTATCCCGCAGAGGACCACTTCGTGATATCCCTTAGAGGCCAGCATGTCCAGCTCGCCTTTAATATCATCCAGGTCCTTTGAGCGTACCGTGCCCCTGGCATAAGGAATGATACAGTAGGAACAGAAATGGTCACATCCGTCTTCTATCTTGACGAAAGCCCTGGTTCGTTCCGAAAAATCCTCTGCGCACATCGGCTCAAAATCTTCGCCGGAAGTATGCTGACTTACCGAGATGACCTGTTTACCGGTTCTGAAGAATTCATCTATATATGACAGAAGATGCCGGCGGTTCGAAACGCCTGTGATGATATCGGCTTCCGGAAGAAAGATATCGGGCCTTGTCTGCGGCAGGCATCCGCACAGAACGACGATGCTGCCGGGATATGTCCGCTTAAACCGACGCACCGCCCGGCACACCTTCGAATCGGAGGCGGCAGTGACGGTGCAGGAATTTATAACATAGACATCCGCTCTTTCGGAAGAGGGCACGATGGTATGGCCATCGCCGAGAAAGAGCTGGCGGAGGATCTGTGTTTCATATTGGTTGACTTTGCATCCGAGAGTATAAAAAGCAACTCGCATACGTGCTCCTGTATCATATCAGTCTTTTCTGTTCTGAGTAGCGGATGTGTTGCCTGCGGCGTTTCGGAGCATCGTAAGCTCTCCCGCCGTCAGTTCACGCCATGCTCCGGGCCGGAGCATGCCGAGTTTGAGAGGACCGACCGCTGTTCTTTTAAGTCTTACGACTTCAAGGCCGAGAGCCTCACACATGCGGCGTATCTGACGGTTCTTGCCTTCTTTTATAACGATTTCGGCGACCACCCTGCCCGGTTCCTTTGAAAGCACCGTGACCGAGGCCGGCTTTGTAACGGTGTTTTCATCGATGCGTATGCCCATGCTCAGCTGTGCTGCCTGTTCATCGGTCAGATCAGGACGTATGGTCACGCGGTAGGTCTTGGAGATACCGAAAGCAGGACGCATGATAAGATCGGCAAAACTCCCGTCATTGGTCATAAGCAGAAGGCCTTCACTGTTGCGGTCAAGACGCCCGATAGGGTAAAGACGCTGGGGGATATCCGAAATAAGCTCGGTGACGCAGCGGCGGCCGAGTTCGTCCGAGAGGGTAGTGACATATCCCCGAGGCTTATTCAGCATGATGTACATCCTGCGGACGGATTTTTTCGATATGTTCAGTATTTCACCGTCGACAGCGATAACATCTTTTGCAGGATCCACGGCATGACCGGGGATTGCCTTGTGACCGTTTACGGTGATGCGTCCTTCCGAAATGAGCTGTTCTGTTTTACGGCGGGAGAAAAAACCGTTCTGGGTAAGCACTTTCTGTATGCGCTCTTTGGCCATCTGTTATTCAGCTCCCGACTTCTCTTCTCTTCTGCTCTTTATCGCGCCGGTCAGTTTGTCGAGCATTCCGGGAACCATGTTGACCACACGGTCAGCGGTGTTGTCGGCCGTGGCAAGCTGAAGCAGCTCGACCTTGCCGGAGGGATATATGACGATCATACCGACCGGGGTCATGGTGACGCCGCTTCCGGCACCGCCTCCGAACAGCTGGGGCTGTTTGGAGCTCGGGATATCACTGCCACCGGAAGCGAAACCGAAAGTTACCTTGGAGATAGGAATGATCACGGTACCGTTGGGAGCAGTAATCGGATCTCCTATCATCTCGTTCACATCGATGACACTGCGGAGATTTTTAATCGATGTTTCCATTATATCGTTAATGGGATGCTGAGCCATATGGCTATACCACCTTTCAAATTATTCTTGGTATATCAGGATGCCTGATGTGCGATACTGGTCTTCCTGCTGCGGTCCGGGGATCTCCCGGAAATGCCTTTGGGAGAGCGGGTATATATCCTGAGAGCGTTGAAAAGCACCCGAAGCAGTGAATATACAGAGATGTCCAAACGCGAGTAAAGGGAAAAAGATGAGTGACCGCATGCAAAATCTGGAGTGATGCGGATCCTGCATCCGGCATCGTTCACGCAGATAACATTGTGGAGAAAAGCCCAGAATGAACCGACGGAGGCATACAGACGCCCGTAAAGCAGGGCAGTCTGAGCTGCGTCATCACTGCCTGCGGTAATGTCCAGTTTAAGACGCGCAAGACGGGAATAACCGAGCAGTCTGACGCCCGGTCCGGAGATAAGGTCGGCATACAGGCGAAGATCATCGAGAAAACCGTCCAGTTTCTGATCGAAGGGGATCTGCCGCACGGGAGCAGCCTGCCGGGGCTTTTTTGGACCGCTTTTCTTTTCGGGCTGTTTTTTTCTGCTTTCGTCGTATCCGGAAAGTTTAAAGGTCAGGAAAAGCCAGCGGAGCTTTACTCGGAAGAGCTCGTCGCAGCATAGATATAAATGTACAGGCAGAAAAAGCAGTATCAGGATGATGACTATGACTGACATGGTGATAAGAGCGGCTTTCATGCGTTACATAGGCCCCCTTTAATCACTGGGGTACAGCTCGAGCTGTTCCACGGCAATGTCATCCTCGGCTTCCGGCGCGGAGCTTTCGATACTGGGAAGATCATCCAGAGAAGAAAGCCCAAAGCAGCGGAGAAAAGAAGGAGTCGTACGGTAAGCTACCGGTCTTCCGGGAAGATCAAGGCGTCCTGCTTCTTCGATGAGTCCTTTGTCGCAGAGAGAAGAAACGACGCTGCTGCTGTCAACGCCGCGGACCTGTTCGATAAGAGCCCTTGTAGCAGGCTGGTTATATGCTATCACCGCAAGGGTCTCGAAAGCGGCCTGAGAAAGAGGAACGTTGCGTGCAACGGAGAGGGCACTGCGAATGTCAGCGGCATACTTCCCGGACGTGCACAGCTGTACACAGCTGTCCAGGAACAGAAGCTCCAGAGGGAAATCATCAGATTCCAGAGCCTGTGATATGTTCCGGCAGCAGTTCCTGACTTCGTCTGAAGGCATGGAAAGAGCCTGGGCAAGACGGGATATCTCCAGAGGTTCCCCGGCTGCGAATAGCACGGCAATTATTCGGTTTTCTGTTTCAGAAAAACGCAATGTGAAATCTCCTTGTCTTTAAGGTCATCTCAGAAGTGTCAGGGTATCGGTAACATCGTCATGGACTACCCTGTGGGCACGGATAAGTTCCAGAAGTGCCAGAAAGGTGGCAACGGCCTCGCAGCGGTCGCTGCGGCTTTCATAAAAAAGAGAAGAAAAACTGACCTGTCCCCTGTAAAGGCGGCGCAATATGGCGATTATCCTTGAACTGACGGATACTATACGCCGTTTTACTATTCCGGAAAAAGCGGATTCGGGAGGAGGAAGTCTTCTCCCCCCCCGTCCGGAAGCGGATATGAAGGACGAGACCAGCTTCGAGGAAGGATGCGTGCGCCGGTATGACGTGTCGGCCTCGACTTGAGATGGCTGGCGGCAGAATATGTCCCCGCCGATATACTCATTACGCAGCATGTCGGCCGCGGCCCGGTAAGCTTCATATTCGAGAAGTTCCCCGATAAGCTCTTTCCTTAAGACTTCCGCTTCTTCTTCATGGCGCGGCAGAAGGGAGGAGGTCTTGATCCGTACGAGCCTTGCGGCCATCTCTAGAAACTCGCTCGAAAGGTCAAGGTCGGCCTGTTGCATGCCATCTATATATGACAGATACTGCTCAAGCAGTGATGTGATCTCTATATTATAGATATTCAGTTTGTGTTTTGAGATAAGGTGAAGAAGAAGATCGAGGGGACCTTCAAAATCTGCGGTGCGGAAAGTGATATCCATTAGATCAGAGCCTTTGCTATAAAGTCGACGAATCCGGTGGTAAACAGAAGGACGCGGTAGAGGATGCTGCTGAGCCAGCTGAGTGGGATAGAAAGGATCCCGGTGAAAAGCAATACGATCAGGGCAATGGATATATATCTCTCATACTGCATGATCTTATAGTAATACTTCGTGGGGATCACAAAGCTGAATATGCGGGAACCGTCGAGCGGCGGCACAGGCAGGATGTTGAAAACGGCCAGATGGAGATTTACCGTGACCATGATAGAAAGTATAGTCAGGATCACTGATGAGAATGAAGATGCGTTAACGGAGATTACCGTAGAGAAATATATTATCTTATATATTACGAGAAGGATCCAGGAGAGGATGAGATTCGAGACCGGACCCGCAAGGGCCGTTATAGCCATGCCTTTCCGTCCGTCGCGGAAATAGACCGGGTTAACGGGTACGGGACGGGCCCATCCGAACCCGGTAAGAATAAGCATGATTGAACCGAACGGGTCAAAATGCGCGAAGGGATTCAGCGTGAGTCTGCCCATGTTCTCAGCGGTGGGATCCCCGAGTTTTTTGGCCATACGGGCATGGGCGTATTCATGAATGGGGATACATGTGAAGAGTACCAGGGCACGGACAAAGATATTTGTGATATAACTGCGCATATGACTCCTTTCTCGGGTATGGGACCGTCCGGGACAGTGCTGGGGAAATGATAAAAAAGCAATTATTATTATCGCTTATGATATAAAATATTATATCAGAGACACGTTAAAAAACAAGGGGTAGAATGGGGTGCCCGTACATGGCGGGATATAAAATAAAGGGAGCTTTTTTTAAAAAAAGGCTTGCTTTTAGGATAACTATTTGGTAAAATACATCCGTTGACCTAAAAAGACCCTAATAAGGAGGTGCGAATTCATGGCGAAATGCGATATCTGCGGAAAGGGCGTTACCTTTGGAATAAAGGTATCTCACTCTCACAGAAGATCCAACAGGATGTGGAAGCCCAATGTCAAGCGGGTAAAGGCTATCGTTAATGGCACTCCCTGCCATATCCACGTATGCACGCGCTGTATACGCTCCAACAAGGTGACGCGCGCTGTCTGATAGTTGAATGTTGGTCATTTGCAAGGCCGGAGCCGGAGGCTCCGGCCTTTTAACATGCCCGAAAACGGAGGACATCCGACGCTTACGGCCTGCGGGGGAAGGCCGTTTATTCAATATGCACATAAATAGATGTAAAAATTCATAGTCGCGGGATCCGGCTCAAACTGTGAAAAGCATGAATATAGTGATAAAATATTAATTGTAAACGATACTGAAAAGGGAGGTTTTGAAATGTACGAATTTGCGCCTATATCGGAAAGGATAGCGGCTTTGCGCGAAAAGAAGGAAAAGGCTGATTCTGCCGGATATCATCTCGAATCGGAAAGGACCAGGATATATACACAGTATTACAGAGACCATGAGGAGGAGCATCCGGTACTGAAGCGTGCCCGTGCGCTGTATGCATGGTGCGAGCAGAAAGAGATATGGATCGCCGATGATGATTTCTTTGCAGGGAACCTTTCACCGGATTACAGGGGACTCAATCCCTATGTCGAGTGGAACGTCAACTGGATACGTGAAGCTGTAAACGACAGCGATGAAAACTTCAAAGCTGCGTGGCAGGCACCCGGAGGCACATATATGACCGACGAGGACAGGGAGATATTCCGTGACGCGGCGGCATTCTGGAAAGGACGTACGATCAGCGACAAAATGGGATCGATCGTTCCCGAAAGCATCTGGGAGATAAGCCAGAACAGCGTTACCTTTTTCAATACGCTGATGCCCGTGCTCTGTGACATGCCGCAGGGACATTTCTGCACCAACTATAATAAAGCGGTGCATGTAGGCTTCGGTCAGATAAAACGCGATGCTCAGGCAAAAATGGATGCCATAGAAGGACGTGTATTCCGAAAGGATGCCCTGCGGTATACTTTCTGGCGCGGAGTGGTGACGGTATGCGATGCGGCAATACTTCTGGCAAAGCGCTATGCTGCCCTTGCAGCAAAAAAGGCAGAGGCGGCCGAAACGCCCGAAGCAAAGGCTAAATATGAAAAAATGGCCGATTCTCTTAACTGGATAATGGAAAACCCGGCCAGGACATACTGGGAAGCACTCGAAGTCATAATCCTTTATCAGATGATGCTGATAACCGATGCACAGCAGCACGGCTGTACCCTCGGACGTATAGACCAGTATGCGGGCTGGCTGCTCGAGGATGAACTTAAAGCAGGGACAATCAAATGGGAAGAGGCCCAGGAACTAACCGATGCGTTCATATTAAAGCTCGGAGACCATCTGGCCGTCAGCCGCGGAACCCCTAACCAGGTGCTCATTAAGATGAACCAGGCGGGCGGACATATGGGCGGAGGCACCAACGGACAGCACCTGTCGGTCGGTGGCCTTAAGAAAGACGGTACGGACGCCACGAACGCCGCCTCGATAATGATCCTGCAGACATACGGAAGGCTTTACCTCACAGATCCTTCG
>JAEEGL010380578.1_pt1 | contig 11397 bp, 10 predicted proteins | sample 9134231 | NCBI WGS metagenome assembly JAEEGL01 (sample SAMN16246548, study PRJNA631951) | gut metagenome | biome: gut microbiome; feature: rumen; material: fiber-attached | host: Bos | place: Iran: Karaj | collected 2018-10
AGCTGTTTGGCATGCAACTCGTTGAGCGATGCAACGGCTTTTAGTTCCACAATCACGCTATCTTCCACCAGAAGATCAAGTCGTAGATCAACCGGGAGTTTCTGACCATCGTATATCACCGGCACTTCCTGTTGGGACTCCACCTTTAGTCCCGCTTTGGTCAACTCAATGATCATTGCCTCTTCATACACTTTCTCCAATAGTCCCGGACCAAGCACTTTATGTACTTTGAAGGCACATCCGCGAATTATATATGTTATTTCATTCGCATTCATAGGCGTTGACATTGCGCTTATTAGGCGGGGAAATGCTTGAAGACCTGAGTGAGTGTCAACTCACAGAATGATTTTTAGATATAAGCAATGCAAGCTTGCTTGTGATTGATTATAGATGAAAATGATTATATAGCATTCATGCTATGGTATACAAGCATTAGCGTGGTTCAACATTCATTTCACTCATGTAGCCAAACTCGGCTTCGGCGAGATGCAAATGCAAGCATTTTCTCGCCTAGCTCTCGTTTTCTGTGATTTCTGCGAGTTCTGCGCGTATGTGATATAGTATAAAACAAAGGCGATCAGAGGCGGGCGATGAGGTTGCGGTCGCCGAAGCCGTTGTCGACGCGGGCTACGGGGAGCCAGAACTTGTTGTCGTGCAACCACTGTGCGGGATAAGCTGCTTTCTCGCGGGTGTAAGGATGAGTCCAGTCGTCGGCTGTCAGTTCGTATTCGGGGTGCGGAGCATTCAGGAGCACGTTGTCCTGCTTGTCGGCTTTGCCTGTGATGATCTCTTCTATCTCCTCGCGGATGATGAGCATCACCTCGATGAAGCGGTCAAGCTCAGCCTTCGACTCGCTCTCGGTAGGCTCAATCATAAGCGTGCCGTGCACGGGGAAGGAAAGCGTAGGAGCATGATAGCCGAAGTCCATCAGTCGCTTGGCGATGTCACCTTCGGTGACACCTGCGGCATGGAACTGTCGGCAGTCGAGGATAAGCTCGTGCCCTACTCTGCCGTTTTTGCCTGTATAGACTATGCCGTAAGCATCGCGCAACTTCATAGCCATGTAGTTGGCAGAGAGAATGGCGGCTGCAGTGGCCTCACGCAGACCTTCGGCACCCATCATGCGGATATATCCATAGGATATAAGGGCCATGTTGGCATTGCCATATAGGGCAGATGAGACGCGGTTGAGGTCGGCTGAAGGCAGGCATGAGCGGAGCGCTTCGGTAGCACACACGGCTCCCACACCGGGTCCGCCACCGCCGTGAGGCGAAGCAAACGACTTATGCAGGTTGAGGTGGCACACATCGGCACCTATGCAGGCGGGATGTGTGTAGCCTATCTGGGCGTTCATGTTGGCACCGTCCATATATACGAGTCCGCCGTTCTGATGGATGATATCGCACATCTCGCGGATAGCCGTTTCGAAGATGCCGTGAGTGGACGGATAGGTGATCATGCATCCTGCCAGAGTGTCAGCGTTCTGCTCGGCTTTCTCGCGCCAGTCCTGCAGATCGGTGTTGCCCTGCTCGTCGCAGCGGACGATGACGGGCACGAAGCCTGCCTGGGCGCACGAAGCGGGATTGGTGCCGTGGGCGGAAGCAGGTATTAGGAGCATGTTGCGCTGGGTCTGACCCTTCTGGCGCAGATACTCGCGTATGGTAACCAGTCCGGTATATTCGCCTGCGGCGCCGGAGGTGGGTTGCAGGTTGCAAGCCGGGAATCCGGTGATGGCGCAGAGCTGCTGGGTGAGTTCCGAGAGGAGCTCCGAGTAGCCTTCGGTTTGCGAAGCGGGAGCCATAGGATGCACACCGGTGAATCCGGGCATGGTGATAGGCATCATGGCTGAAGCGGGATTGAGCTTCATGGTGCATGAGCCTAGAGGTATCATGCTGTGGGTGAGCGATATGTCTTTGCGTTCGAGGCGCTTGAGGAAGCGCATCATCTCCGTCTCGGTGTGATAGAGCGAGAAGACGGGAGCCTGCAGATAGTCGACGGGGCGAACTGCCTCTTCCTCCATTGCCCAGAGTCCGCTGAAGGCTTCTTCCGACTCCTCGTACTGCGGCATGTTGCCCGAAGCTTCGGCAAAGAGTTCGATGAGAAGATTCATGTCGTCCAGGTCGGTGGTCTCGTTGATAGAGAGCGATACTGTGCCATCCTCGGCATAGAAGAGGTTGATCTCACGCTCTTCGGCCAGTTGGCGCAATCCTTCCTGAGTGAGGCCTTCGGGGAGCACTATCTTGAGAGTATCGAAGAAGGTGCTGTTGAGCTGCTGATAGCCGTAAGCCTGCAGCATCTCGCTCAGATAGACAGCTTTGCCGTGTATCGACTCGGCTATATGACGTATGCCCTCGGGACCGTGATAGACGGCATAGAAGCCAGCCATCATGGCAGAGAGAGCCTCGGCTGTACATATGTTGGATGTAGCTTTCTCGCGTTTGATATGCTGCTCGCGCGTCTGCAGAGCCAGACGATAGGCAGGATGCTCGTGGGTGTCTTTCGAGAGACCTATGATGCGCCCCGGCATATCGCGCTTGAACTCGTCGCGTGTGGACATATATCCGGCGGTAGGACCACCGAAGCCGACAGGCAGACCGAAGCGCTGCGCAGTGCCGCACACTATGTCAGCACCCCACGAACCCGGACTCTTAAGCAGAGCGAGAGCCATCAGATCGGCTACTACTGCCACCTTCATGCCTCTGGCATGAGCCTCCTCGGTGAGGTATGCATAATCTTCCGCATCGCCGTCGGCATTGGGATACTGAACCAGCATTCCGAAATACTCCTGAGCCCGGCTGAAGTCGAATCCGCGCACATCGCACACTTCCAGCAAGATGCCCTGCCCTGCTGCACGGGTATGCAAAACCGAGAGGGTGTTGGGGAAGATGTTTTTGTCGACCAGCACGCGGCAAACACCGTTCTTCACCTGCTCTCGCGAGCGGAGGTTGCGCATCATCGTAACCGCCTCGGCAGCAGCAGTGGCTTCATCGAGAAGCGAGCAGTTGGCAAGAGGCAGACCCGTGAGATCGCTTATCACGGTCTGGAAGATAAAGAGAGCCTCCAGACGTCCCTGCGACACTTCTGCCTGATAAGGAGTGTATGAAGTGTACCAAACGGGATTCTCAAGCACATTGCGGGTGATGACAGCCGGAGTGGCAGTGTCGTACCAACCGCGACCTATATAGGTCTTCCAGAGCTGGTTCTTCGACGCCAGGACGTTCATGTCGAGCAGATGCTGCTGCTCCGTGACAGGCTCGTCGAGCTCGAGAGGTTGGTTGAGACGGATCTCTTCGGGAATGATTTGAGAAATAAGTTCGGCTTCTGATTGAACGCCAAGCAGCTTCAGCATTTCTGCCTTATCCTGCTCTGAGAGCCCGATATGACGGGGAGGAAGGGAGTTATACATACGTATTCAATTAAGAATTAAAAATGAACAATTGAGAATTAACGCCACTGCGTGGTTAATGGGGAACGCGCACGGCTTTGCCGATCGTGAGCACCTTCAGATCGTTCTGAGTAATAACGAGGATAAGAACGAAGTGCTCAATAAATAGATCGTTCGAGCAAATGCGAGATAAGAACAAAGAATGGCCGCTAATTTCTTTACTTGTGCATCGTGGGTATTAATTATTGCATTGCATATGGCAAGGAATACACGCGAATCCATGCGGATAGGTTGTAAGTAGTATGTGCAGGCACGCATCATGACGATTATATCTTTATCCTCTCAATGTGATGTGAGCGGAGCGAGCACGACTTACAACTTATTCTTGTGCATTTTTTACCGACTGCAAAGTTAATGATAATATTTCACATGCACAAACAATAAGAACCATTATTTTCGGGTATTATTTGCACAATTGAAAAATATTTTATATTTTTGCACTCGGAAAAATTTGCATCAAACAAACACATTATAATATTATGGCAACACAGACACAACAACCTACCGGAGCGCTGTATAATGCGCTTACATCCGGCAGCAAGATTATCGGAACGATAATAGCCGACAGCGACATCCGCATCGACGGTGTGGTGGAAGGCGATTTGAAATGCTCAGGCAAAGTGGTGATAGGCGAAAAAGGATTGATAAAAGGCACTATCGACTGCCAGAATGCCGAGATACTGGGCAAGTTGGACGGCAAGATAGAGGTGAAGCAGACTCTGGCACTTCGTGCCACCAGCAACCTGCACGGCGAAGTTCACACCCAGACTCTGATAGTGGAACCCAATGCTATCTTCAACGGTACCTGCTCGATGGGACAGAAGCCCGCTGCTGCTGCGCCGAAAGCACAGTGATTGGCGAATGGGATCGACAATCACTAGCTAATAGTTAACAGATAATAGCTAATAGCGCACGGCTTTCTTTACCCCGCAGGGGGGGTACGATCATAAATGTGGCCGATCGTTCCCCATTAGGGGATAAGAATAGCTAACAGTTAATAGATAATAGCAAAAGCATTTTCAAGCAACCTTAAATACACCACATCATGGCAACAATAAAACCATTCAAAGGCTATCGCCCTCCACGCGAGTTGGCGAAGCAAGTATCATCGCGTCCGTACGACGTATTGAACTCGGAAGAAGCACGTCAGGAAGCCGAAGGCAACCCGATGTCGCTCTACCACATCATCAAACCTGAGATAGACTTCCCCGCAGGCACCGACGAGCATGATCCGCGCGTATATGAAAAAGCACGCGAGAACTTCGACATGTTCAAGAAGAACGGCTGGCTGGTGCAGGACAAAGAGGACAGATACTACGTATATGCACAGACCATGAACGGCAAGACGCAGTACGGACTGGTGGTGGCAGCATACGTGGACGACTACATGACAGGCAAGATAAAAAAGCACGAGCTCACACGCAAGGACAAAGAGGAAGACCGCATGAAACACGTGCGCGTGAACAATGCCAACATGGAACCCGTGTTCTTCGCCTACCCTCACCGCGACGATCTGAATGAGATAATAGCAGAAGTAACGAAGAAAGAGCCGGAATACGACTTCGTGGCTGATCTGGACGGCTTCGGACACACCCTCTGGGTGATAGACGACAAGCAGACTATCGACCGCATAACGAAGATCTTTGCCGACATACCTTACTTATATATAGCCGACGGACACCACCGCAGTGCTGCCGCTGCTCTGGTTGGCGACGAGAAACGCCGCCAGAATCCGAACCATACAGGCAAAGAGGAATACAACTACTTCCTTGCAGTATGCTTCCCGGACAACCAGCTGACGATAATCGACTACAACCGTCTGGTGAAAGACCTGAACGGAATGACAACCGAAGAGTTCCTGAAGAAACTGGAGGACGACTTCGTGGTGGAGAAGAAAGGTGCGGACATCTACAAACCGCAATGCCTGCACAACTTCAGTCTGTATATCGACGGCATATGGTACAGCCTTACTGCCAAACCGGGCAGATACGACGACAGCGACCCGATAGGAGTATTGGACGTGACCATCTCTTCGAACCTGATACTGGACAAAGTGCTGGATCTGAGAGACTTGCGCACCAACAAACGCATCGATTTCGTAGGCGGAATACGCGGACTGGGCGAACTGAAACGCCGCGTTGACTCGGGCGAGATGCGTATGGCACTGGCACTCTACCCCGTGACCATGAAGCAGATAATCGATATTGCCGATTCAGGCAACATCATGCCTCCCAAGACCACCTGGTTCGAACCCAAACTGCGCTCCGGACTGGTGGTGCACGAATTGGAGTGAAGCGGAGCTTCACTCAGCGAATAGCGAATAGCGCACACGCACAGTTTACAGATCGTACCCCTTGCGGGTAAAGAAGTGATCGTGAGAGCTCAGCGAACAAAGAATAGCGAATACTGCCATGCGGGTAGTTGGGGAGTCGTGCGTGCAAGCGCGCATCATGACGATTAGGACGATTTATATCCTCTTTATCTTCTTAATGTGAGCGGAGCGAGCACGACATAAAAAGAACATGTAATAGGTAATTTGAGAAAAGAAAGATCGATATTATTGTTGATGGTGAGTGTTATCCTTGCGGGGATGACACTCTCGTCGTGTGGAGTGAAAGCCAGAATAAAGAAAGCCGACAAGAAATACGCTATCGGCGAGTATTACGAGGCAGGCAACATCTACCAGCAATGCTACAGGCAGGTGAAGGTGAAGGACAAGCAGACTCGCGGCTACGTGGCATTCCGCCAAGGCGAATGCTATCGGCATATCAACAACACCAAAGCCGTGACTGCCTACAGAAACGCCATCCGCAACCGTTATCAGGACTCTATCGTATATCTGCGTCAGGCACAAGTGCTCCACTACATGGGCAAATATGCGGATGCAGCCAAAGGATATGAGATCTATCTGCAGTCGCATCCAGACGACTATGTGGCTCAAGGCGGACTGTACGCCTGCCGCCAGATAAACGAATGGCGCAAGCAGACCAGCAGATACAGAGTGAGAGCGGAGAAAGAGTTCAACCAGAAGCGCAGCAGCAACATGTGCGCAACCTACATAGGCGACGAAACGGATGCCGTGATGTTCACCAGCAACCGCACTCCATCATCTAAAAAGAACCTGCGCAACAGCAGCATCACTGGCGTACCCGTGTTCGGACTGTACACCACTAGGAAAAACGCCATGGGTGAATGGGAAGAAGTGGAGCCTGTGCAACTGGAAGAATCGGAGACAGAAGGTGAAGACAGCGGCGGAGGCGGAAGCGGAGGTGAAGGCGGCGACGAGAGTGGCGGAGGTGCCGCTCTGCGCGCAGACAAAGGAGTGGCAGAGAAAGGTATATGCTGCTTCACGCCTGACGGAAAGACCATGTATTTCACCTACTCGAAGCCAGTGAACGGATCGGATCAGGGAGCCAAGATCTTCCAATCGGACCGTGCCAGCGGCACCTGGGGCGAACCTCGCGAAGTGAAACTCTTCCTCGACAGCACCATCACATGCGGACATCCCTCGCTCTCGGCCAGCGGCGACACGCTGTTTTTCACCAGCGACGCTCCCGGAGGACAGGGAGGCAAAGACATCTGGTTTGCTGAATTTGACGGAGGCGAATGGATTGGAGCCACCAACATGGGTCCGGAGATCAACACCGCAGGCGACGAGATGTATCCGCAGATAAGAAAAGACGGATCGCTCTATTTCTCATCGAACGGACATCCCGGTTACGGAGGTCTGGACATCTTCAAAGCACAGTTGAATCCGGACAGCGTGGAAGTGCAACTGAACGACTCCACCACCAAGAAACTGGCATGGACCATCTTCAACCTGGGAGCACCCTTCAACTCGGCAGGCGACGACTTCGGCATCACCTTCGAGGGAGAGAAAGAGAACGGATTCTTCTCGTCCAACCGCGGTCAGAAGAAAGGCTACGACCTGATATACAGCTTCGAACTGCCGGAGATGGTGCTGCAAGTGGAAGGTTCGGTGACGGACAACAACGGCGAGAACCTGACAGATGCCATGCTTCGAATGATAGGCGATGACGGTACGATACAGAAGATACAGGTGAAACGCGACGGTACTTACCGCATCAAACTGAAGAAAGATGTGCGCTACGTGATGCTTGCCACCGCACGCGGATATCTGAACAACAAGCAGGAACTGAACACACTGAAGGCTACCGACAGCGAGACCTACCAGCTCGACTTCGTGCTCTCCCCCATCTCGAAACCTGTGACGATGGACAACATCTTCTACGAGTTTGCAAAATGGAACCTGACACCGGCATCGGAAGAGGGACTCAACCAACTGATCAAACTGCTGAACGACAACCCCAATATCACTATAGAGCTCTCGGCTCACACCGACCGCGTGGGTAATGCCGAATCGAACAAGACTCTGTCGGAGAAGCGTGCACAGTCGGTAGTGGACTATCTGATACAGCATGGCATCGACCGCGAGCGTCTGACTCCTGCCGGATACGGCAAAGAGAAACCGGTGGTAGCCGACAAGGCCATAAGCCAGAAATATCCGTTCATACCTATCGAACAGGAGCTGAACGAAGAGTTTATACTGAAGCTGCCCAAAGACCAGCAGCAGATATGCGACCAGATCAACCGACGCACAGAGTTCAAGGTGCTGAAAACGACGTATAAGCTGTATTAAGACATTTATAAGCACCTATAGGCCTAATAAGCACCTATAAGCACCACTAAGCGCCACTAAGGCATATAATAGGTTAGAGGTTCTTTACCCCACAAGGGGCTACGATCGGCAAAGCCGTGAGAGGTTAGAGGTTAGAGATTAGAGATTAGAGATTAGAGATTATACATTACAGGTTAACATCATATGAAACAATATTTGGATTTATGCAGGCGAGTGCTTGAAGAAGGCGTACGCAAAGAAGACCGCACAGGCACAGGCACCATCAGCGTATTCGGACATCAGATGCGCTTCAATCTGGAGGACGGTTTTCCACTCCTCACCACCAAGAAACTGCACCTGAAGAGTATCATCTACGACTTGCTCTGGTTCTTGCAAGGCGACACCAACGTACGCTATCTGCAAGAGCATGGAGTAAGGATATGGAACGAGTGGGCAGACGAAAACGGCGAACTCGGACCTGTTTACGGGCATCAGTGGCGCTCGTGGCCTGACTACAACGGAGGAACGATCGACCAGGTGAGCATGCTGGTAGATCAGATAAAACGCAATCCTGACTCACGCCGATTGATAGTAAGCGCATGGAACGTGGCAGAAGTCAACAAGATGGCTCTCCCACCCTGCCATACGCTGTTTCAGTTCTACGTAGCCGACGGACGTCTATCGCTGCAACTGTATCAGCGCAGTGCCGACATTTTCCTCGGTGTGCCGTTCAACATTGCATCCTACGCTTTGCTGCTGCAGATGATGGCTCAGGTGACCGGTCTGCGTGCAGGCGACTTCGTACATACCTTCGGCGATGCACATATCTATCTGAACCACCTGGATCAGGTGCGTCTACAACTCACTCGCGAACCACGCCCACTGCCACAGATGCTCATCAACCCGGACGTGAAAGACCTGTTCTCGTTCCAGTATGAGGACTTCCAGCTTGTAGGCTACGATCCGCATCCGCATATAGCCGGAGTGGTAGCAGTATGATGATTTAAGAATTAGAATTAAAGATTTACCAGCTATGATATCGATTATTGTTGCAATAGCAGAAAAGAATGAGATAGGCAGAAAAGGCGATTTGCTTTGCCATATGCCCAACGACCTTAAACATTTCAAACAGATAACCTCGGGATGCACCGTGATAATGGGCAAACGCACATTCTTCTCGCTGCCCAAACATCCGCTGCCCAACCGCCGAAACATCGTCATCACCGACATCGAAGGCGAGCAGTTTGAAGGAGCCGAAGCAGCCTACTCCATTGAGGGAGCCGTAGCCCTGGCAGACAAGGACAAAGAGAACTTCATCATTGGCGGAGGAATGGTGTATCGCCAGTTTATGCCGGTTGCCGACAAACTGTATATCACTCACATACACCACACCTGGCCCGATGCCGACACCTTCTTCCCCGAGATAGATCCCGCAATCTGGAAACTCGTGGCGGAGGAAAAGCATGAGGCTAACGAGAATAATCCGTATGACTACACGTTTGCGGAGTACGTGAGGAGATAGAGGTTACACATCCTCGCAAGGTTCAACCCTCATAGGGCTTATAAGCACCACTAAGCGCCACTAAGGCATATAAGAGGTTACAGGTCACAGGTTACACATTACACATTACTTGTTAAAGGTATGCGGGTAGTTGTGCAGAGAGTAAGCAGAGCGCAGTGTATAGTCGACAATGCGCTGACGGGAAAGATTGGCAGCGGTTTTCTGCTGCTGGTAGGCGTGACGCATACCGACACGGAAGACGACGTTCGATATATTGCCAAGAAAGTGGCACAACTGCGCGTGTTCTCCGATCAAGAAGGCAAGATGAACCTGGCGCTGAAAGACATAGATGGCAGCATACTGAGCATCTCGCAATTCACACTCTATGCCGATACCCGTCATGGCAACCGACCCGCATTCATTAAAGCAGCCCGTCCGGAACTGGCACTACCCTTGTATGAGAAACTGAACGATGTGCTCAGAGAGGAATACGGAATACCGGTGGAGACAGGCATCTTCGGTGCAGACATGAAGTTGGACTTCGTGAACGACGGACCGGTGACTATCATAATTGATAGCAGTGAGAGGTGATAGTTAGGGGTTACAGGTTACAGGTTACAGGTTAGAGGAAAAAAAAAGTGAAGGAGGAATCCTTCACTTTTTTTTGTATATATGCAGCTAATCAGAATATCAACAGTAGCAATACTACAGCCGGAGTGGCGAGCAGAATACTGTCGAAGCGATCGAGCCATCCTCCATGTCCGGGAATCACGTTGCCGGAGTCTTTGATGCCGAGTGTGCGTTTGGTGAGACTCTCGATAAGGTCGCCCAGCGTACCGAACAACACTATCACAAAGGCAAACAGAAGCGATTGCCACCATGTGTAAGCGAGATGGGTGAAACCGAACGGATCGGCAAGGAAGATATAGCTTGCAGCGAAAGCAAAGATGAGTCCGCCTATTGTGCCTTCCCACGACTTGCCCGGACTGACACGCGGAAACATCTTATGTTTGCCCAGAAGCGAACCGGCGCAATAAGCTCCGGTATCGTTAACCCAGATGATGACGAACAGCGAAAGCAGTAGCATATTGGATTCGGCAAACAGAACATTCATGAGTGCGAAAGGCAATGCAACCATAGCCTGCCCGGCAAGCAGTATGCCCCAGTTCTGAATAGGATTATCGGCTTTCTTGAAGAGTTCAGCCACGAGTGTAAGCATCATTACGAGTCCATAGGTTCCCCCAAGTATCCATGTTGCCTTGTAGAAAGCAGTGCAGCAACCGAGGGAGAAAGCGGAAAACATAAGCCATGCCAGAAGCATGCCGCTGAGCGTAAGCAGGATATCCGACTTGTTGATGCGATGAAACTCATGCACAGCCAAGGTGCTGATAATCAGAAACAAGAGTTGGAAATAGAACGGGCGGAAAAACAAGAGGCTCGTAACTACCAGTGCCACAAAGATGGCACCAAAGACGGTTCGCTTGATGAGATTACTCATGATAGGTTGTATTAATGATTAGCAATTCATACCACCACAGCAGTGGATCACTTGTCCGGACACATACGAAGAGAGGTCGGAAGCCAGGAAGAGTGCTACTTTGGCCACTTCTTCCGGAGTGCCACCGCGACGGAGAGGAATAAACGACTCCCATTGTTTGCGTTGCTCTTCAGGCAGAGCAGCCGTCATCTCTGTGATGATGAATCCAGGAGCAATGGCATTGGCACGTATTCCGCGCGAGCCCATCTCTTTAGCTACCGACTTGGTGAAGCCTATTATACCGGCTTTGGAAGCAGCATAGTTCGATTGACCAG
>JAEEGL011464500.1_pt1 | contig 11397 bp, 7 predicted proteins | sample 9134231 | NCBI WGS metagenome assembly JAEEGL01 (sample SAMN16246548, study PRJNA631951) | gut metagenome | biome: gut microbiome; feature: rumen; material: fiber-attached | host: Bos | place: Iran: Karaj | collected 2018-10
GTAGGGATGGATTATATCGGTCCGTTTACCTTCAACGCGGTCCGCAGTCTGATCGGCACCGTTTCGCTCCTGCCGCTGATCCTGATCCTGGATCGGCGCAAAAAAAGAAGCGCGGTGACCCGCGCTCAAAAGAAAGAATTCATCAAAGCCTGCCTGATCTGCGGGACGGTGCTCTGCGGAGCGACCATGTGTCAGCAGATCGGACTTAAGTATACGACGGTGGGCAAAGCCGGCTTCATTACGGCCATGTATATCGTACTGGTGCCGGTGCTGGGTGTATTCTTAGGCCGCAAACCGGCCCTGCGCATCTGGTTTTGCGTACTGCTTGCCTGCGTCGGTTTGTATTTCCTGTGCATCAACGAAGGATTCTCCATCGAGAAAGGCGATCTGCTGATGCTCGGTGCGGCGATCCTCTTTGCATTCCAGATCCTGGTGATCGCACACTACGCGCCGAAGGTCGACAGCCTGAAGCTTTCCGCCGGACAGTTTTTTGTCAGCGGTGTGATCTCCCTGGTGATCATGTTCCTGGTGGAGACGCCCCGGATCCCGGATATCTGTGCGGCCTGGCTGCCTTTGCTCTATGCCGGCGTCCTTTCCAGCGGCGTTGCATACACGCTGCAGATCGTTGGAGAAAGAGATGCCGACCCCGCCATCGCTTCGCTGGCGATGAGCATGGAGTCGGTCTTCTCGGTGCTGGCAGGCTGGCTGATCCTGGGACAGGTCTTAAGTCCCAGAGAATGGATCGGCTGCGGTCTGATGTTTCTAGCGATCGTGATCTCCCACACCCACGCTTAAGTATGGCCGGGTGACGGAGGCCTCGCAGGACAGGATCCCTGTGGCGGGACCGCTGTAGAGCAGAGCGCCGCCGCCATCTCCGGCGCCGGGCCCTACTTCGATCAGCCAGTCGGCTTCCTGGATCACGTAGGGGCTGTGCTCGGTGAGGATCAGGGTGTTGCCCTTGTCCACCATTTCATGGAACAACAACAGCAGACGGCGGATATCGTCCGGATGCAGACCATTGGTCGGCTCGTCCAACAGGAAGAGCCGGCCTTTTTCATGCAGCTGATCCGCCAGTTTGACGCGCTGCAGTTCACCGCCAGAGAGGGTGGACATGGACTGGTTCAGGTGCAGATAGCCCAGACCGACGCGCTCCATGCAGACCAGACGGTCATGGAAGACTTCGCCACTGAAGAAGCGGCCGGCTTCCGACACGGTCATCTCCATGACATCCGCGATGGTCTTGCCACGGTAGGTGTAAGACAGGGCTTCTTCGTTATACCTACGCCCGCCGCAGACCGAGCAGACGGTCTCGATGGTCTCCATATAGGCCATGTCGGAAGAAATGATGCCTCGTCCGCCGCAGGCCGGGCAGGCGCCTTTGGAATTGAAGGAGAACCAGGTGTTGGAAACATGGTTTTCCTTGGCGAAGAGATTGCGGATCGGGTCGGAAATATCCAGATAGGTCGCGGGCGTGGAACGCAGGTTGATACCGATGTCCCGCTGGCCGATATAGACCGCGTCCTCCGGACAGTCCTTCAGGAACTGGTGCACAAGGGAGCTTTTGCCGGAACCCGCCACACCGCAGATGACGGTCAGTACGCCTTTTGGAATGTCCACGTCGAAATGCCGCAGGTTGTGGAAGGAGGCGTCGTGGATCGAAAAGAACCCCTGCGGACGGCGGCCATGGGGTGCGAAGACCGGCTGGCGGGACAGCATGTGACCGGTGATCGTGTCGGAGCGGAGCAGGCCTTCATAGGAGCCAGTGTACATGATCTGTCCGCCCGTATCACCCGCGCCAGGCCCCATATCGACGCAGAAATCCGCCAGAGCGATGATCTCCGGATGATGCTCCACGATGAGGATGGTGTTGCCATGGTCCCGCAGGCGGATCAAAGAAGCTTTCAACCGATCGATGTCCAGCGGATGGAGGCCGACGCTGGGCTCATCCAGGACATAGACGATGTCGGACAGGGCAGAGTAGATGTATTTGGCGATCTTGATGCGCTGGGCCTCACCGCCGGACAAGGTGGAGGTACCGCGGCTCAAAGACAGATAGCCCAGACCGATCTCGATCAAAGCCTTCAGTCGGCGGGACAGCTCCCGCACCATATCAGCCGCCAGCGGATCCTCGATGGAACGCACCCAGTCGTAGGCATCCGGGATGGTCATGGCACAGACATCGGCGATGTTCTTGCCCAGGATACGGCAGCTGCGCACCCGTTCATTGACGCGGGTACCACCGCAGTCCGGACAGGTGAACTGGCTGACCATGCGGTCCAGCACTTTCTGCTGGCGCTTGCCTTCTTTGGTCGTGATGATGCTGCGGTACATCCGGGGATAGATGCCCTCGAATTTCGCAGACTTGGGCCAGTTGGACGGTGGATTTTTCAGCCGGACCTGCGGGGAATTGAGGAACAGGTCCAGCTCCTCCGGGGAATAGTCTCGGATCTTTTTGTTCAGATCGAAGAGCCCGCTGTAGGCATAGCGTTTCCAACGCCAGGCGCCGGTGGTGAAGGTCGGAAAATGGATGACGTCCTCGTCGTTCAGACACTTGTCGAAGTCCACCAGCTTGTGGATATCCAGTTCCGTGACCTCGCCCAGGCCTTCGCAGCGCGGGCATTGGCCGTCCGGATGGTTGAAGGAAAATGTATCCGAATAGCCGACAAAAGGCTTGCCAACGCGGGAGAAGAGCAGGCGCAGCAGGGCGTAGATGTCGGTATAAGTGCCGACAGTGGAGCGGCTGTTCAAGCCCGGCTTCTTCTGGTCGATGAGGATGGTGACCGGCAGGTCCTCGATGCGGTCGACCTGCGGCCGGCCGTATTTGGGCAGATACTGCTGGACGAAGCTGGGGAACGTCTCGTTCAGTTCCCGGCGCGACTCCGCGGCGATGGTATCCAGACACAGAGAGCTTTTGCCGGAACCGGAGATGCCGGTAAATACTGTGATCTTCTTCTTCGGGATCTCCAGAGATACATGTTTCAGGTTGTTCTGCGAAGCGCCGATGATGCGGATCGTATCAGACATAGGTTCTATCGTCCTCCTTAAAGCGTCATGAGCATCTGAGCGAAAAGGGTATTGGCCCAGGCGAACCAGGGCCGGGTGAAGCGGGCAGGATCATCCGCGTGGAATCCTTCGTGCATGAGGTTGGTGCCGGCGTGGGTGCGGGCCAGAGTGCCGAGCAGCGACTCGATCTCCTCCGGATCCGTGGATGTCAGGATCTGCATGATCAGGCTGATGTGCCAGATGTAGCGCGGCGGGGTGTGCGGACTGCCGATGCCCTTCGCCGCCTCCCCGATGAAATAATATGGGTCATCATGGGAGAGCAGAAAACGGCGGGTGTTCTGGTAGATGGGGTCGTCGGCGTCTGCATAGCCCAGATAAGGGATCGAGAGCAGAGAAGGCACGTTGGCATCGTCCATCAGGTTGTAGTTGCCCAGACCATCGGTCTCGTAGGCGTAGATCGTGCCATATTTCGGGTGTTCATAGCGTCCGTAGGCCTGGATCCCTTCGTCGATCTGATTGGCAAGATCGATGGCACGGGCGGCCAGGTCATCATCCTGATAAGCGGCTTCCACCAGATCCGCCGCATGACGCAGCGCCACGACCGCCATCATGTTGGAGGGGATGAGATATCCGTACTGGCAGGCGTCGTCGGAGGGTCGGAAGCCGGACCAGGTCATGCCCGTATAGCCCACCGGTGTTCCGCGCCCCTGAGCAGGCAGCGTATCGGATGGAGGACAGTTCTTCCGGATAAAATAATAGGGGGAGTCCTCGTGATACTGTTCCCGCGTGAAGACTTCCAGGATCAGTTCCAGCATCTGCTTCCATTCTTCCGTGCAGATGGAAAGATCGCCGGTGGCCTTATAGTACTCGTAGGACAGAAAGAGCGGAGCGCAGAGGGAATCCACCTCATATTTGCGTTCCCAGACCCAGGGACTGATGAAGTCGGTGTCGTCCCGTTCCCAACAGGCACCGCTGGCGAAACTGTTGAAGGCGTTGGCATAAGGATCCAGCAGGACACAGAAGACCTGCCGGGCGATGACTTGTTTCAATATGGCAGCTACCTCCGGATCAGAAGCGAACGCGGTATACGGCCGTACCTGAGCGGCGCTGTCCCGCAGCCACATGGCGGGGATATCGCCAGTGATGACAAAGGCGGATCCTTCAGGTTCTATAGTGACGGTGGTTTCAATGGTATTGAGAAAGCAGGGCGCTGCCAGCGGCGCGAGGGCTGGAAAGCGGGTCTCCATCTTCCGGGCCAGCTGCTCGGCGGCTTGCTTCAAGGTCTGCGGTATCGGCTGCATAGGCGGGTTTTGCTCCTTTCAAGATCGGATCATGGGTATTATAACAAACCTGAGAGGCCGAGACAACGAGTAATACGGTAAAACTCCCTGTTGTTTTTCCTTATGGAATATGGTATCATCATCTTTACGAATCCTAAGCAATAAGAAGGTATGATACATGAAGATCAAAGCAGACAAAGGGAAATACTATCTGACCACGGCGATCGCCTATACTTCCAGAAAACCGCACATCGGCAATACGTACGAGATCGTATTTTCCGATGCCATCGCCCGGTTCCGGAGGATGGAAGGCTACGACGTCTTTTTCTGCACCGGTACGGACGAACATGGTCAGAAGATCCAGCTCAATGCCGAGGAGCAGGGTGTCACTCCGAAGGAGTGGGTCGATCGGGTCTCCGGCGAAGTACGCGGTATCTGGGATACCATGAATACCAGTTACGATTATTTCATCCGCACCACCGACCAGTATCATGAGGACCAGCTCCGGAAGATCTTTAAAAAGTTCTACGATCAGGGCGATATCTACAAGAGCGAATATGAAGGCTGGTACTGTGTGCCTTGCGAATCTTTCTTCACGACGACACAGCTGGTGGACGGGAAGTGCCCGGACTGCGGCCGTCCTGTGGAGATGACCAAGGAAGAATCTTACTTCTTCAAAATGAGCAAGTATCAGGACTGGCTGATGCAGTATATCGAGGACCATCCGGATTTCATCACTCCGGAAGCCCGCAAGAAGGAAATGGTCAACAATTTCCTCAAGCCCGGCCTGCAGGATCTGTGCGTATCCCGCACTTCCTTCACCTGGGGCATCCAGGTGGATTTCGATCCGAAACACGTGATCTACGTCTGGCTGGACGCGCTGAGCAACTACATCACGGCCCTGGGGGATGATATCGATGAGCCATGCGAGCGGTTCTAGGAGTACTGGCCGGCCGACGTGCACATCATCGGCAAGGACATCCTGCGCTTCCATACCATCTATTGGCCCATCTTCCTGAAGGCTTTGGGGCTGCCCATGCCCAAGCAGGTCTTCGGCCACCCGTGGCTGCTGATGAACGGTTCCAAGATGAGCAAATCCGTCGGCAACGTTATGTACGCGGACGATCTGGTCCGTTATTTCGGCGTAGACGGTGTGCGCTATTATCTGCTGCGTGAGATGCCCTACGCGAACGACGGCAATATCACCTACGAGGATCTGATCAGCCGCTACAATTCCGATCTGGCCAACACCATCGGCAATCTGGTCAACCGTACCATCTCCATGAACAAGAAGTATTTCGGTTCTGTGGTGCAGGCGCCTGTCGCGGGGGATCCGCTGGATGAAGAAGTCAAGGCACAGGCCGTGCAGATGGTACAGACGGTCGTCGAGAAGATGAAAGAATACCGTACGGCCGAGGCTCTGGAGGAGATCACCGCCTTTGCCCGCCGCCTGAACAAATATATCGATGAGACCACGCCCTGGACCCTGGGCAAGAACCTGGAGGACAAGGCCACGGCGGAACGACTGGGCACCGTGCTGTACACGCTGCTGGAAGGCATCCGTTACATCGGAGTGCTGCTGAGCCCGTTCCTGCCGGAGACCGGTGCGAAGATCGTTGAGCAGTTGGGCATCTCCGAAGAGCTGACCGAGCTGGATTCTCTGGAGACCTTCGGTGTGCTGCCGGCCGGCATGACCACCGGGGAAGCATCTCCGCTGTTTGCCCGCATCGACGAGAAGAAGCTCATGGAGCAGGTCGAGGCCGACAACAAGGTGGAGGAAGAGGCCGCGGAGCCTGAGGAAGAGCCGCTGACACATAAGGACGAGATCACGATCGATGAGTTCGACAAGATCGAGCTGCGCGTGGGCGAAGTCATTGCCTGCGAGCGGATCAAGAAAGCGAAGAAGCTCCTGGTCTCCCAGGTGAAGATCGGTCCCGAAGTGCGGCAGATCGTATCCGGCATCGCCAAACAGTATGATCCGGAGCAGTTCGTGGGCAAGAAGGTGGTCGTGGTGACCAACTTGAAGCCGGTCACCCTGTGCGGCTACGAGTCCCAGGGCATGATCCTGTGCGCGGACTATACCGAAGACGGCGCAGACAAATTCTGCATCGTGTCACCGGAGCAGAACATCACCTCCGGCGGCGAAGTACACTAAAACTAAAAATGGTGTTGGAAAGGCTTCCGACACCATTTTTCATAAAGGAGGACATGTGCCATCACATGATTGCTAAATGACCATATTTGAGGCACATGACAAATCGCCTTCGGCGATTTCGAAGGCTATCTAAAGGGGGATCGGATCATGGAACGGACCCGTTGGTATAAGGACTCTGTCTTTTATCAGATCTGGCCGCGCAGTTTCAAAGATGGCAACGGCGATGGCATGGGTGATCTGTACGGCGTACTCGAGAAACTGGATTACATCAAGAGCCTTGGTGCGGATGGCATCTGGTTTTCACCTCTGTATCCTTCGCCCGGCGTCGACTGCGGGTACGATATTTCCGACTACATGGACATTGCCGAGGAATACGGCGGCATGGAAGCCTTCCGCAAAGTGCTGGACGGAGCGCATGCCCGCGGTATGAAGGTCATCATGGACCTGGTGGTCAATCACACGAGCGATGCACATCCATGGTTCCAGATGTCCCGCCAGCGGATCGAGCCTTACACGGACTATTACATTTGGCGCCCGGCCGGCAAAAACGGCAAAGCGCCGAACAACTGGGACAGCATGTTCGAAGGCAAGGCCTGGGCCTGGGACGAGGTGCGGCAGGAGTACTATCTGCATCTGTTTGCTGTCCGTCAGCCGGATCTGAACATGGACAACCCGCTGGTGCGGGAGGAAGTCAAAAAGATCCTCCGGTTCTGGCTGGACCTGGGTGTCGACGGCTTCCGTGAGGACGTGATCACCTTCACCTCGAAGAAGGAAGGCCTGCCGGATGACTATCTTATGCCGGCCTCCAAGGGTATCCGTTTTTACAATCACGGCCCGCACATCCATGAATATCTGCAGGAGTTCCGTCAGGATGTTTTCTCAAAGTATGATTGTATGACGCTGGCGGAAGCGCCTTTGGTCTCGCCCGAACGCGCCTTGGAATACATCGCCTGGGACACGCCGGACCTGCCCGAAGGCAGCGACATCGATATGATGATCCAGTTCCAGTGCATGTGTGCTGACTGCCTGTTTACGGACTATATGCCGATGCCCTTTTCACTGCTGCGCATGAAGCAAGCCTATTCTTCCTGGCAGAAGAAGCTTTATGGCAAAGCCTGGAACATGCTCTATCTGGAGAACCATGATCATCCGCGCATCATCTCCCGCTACGGCAGCGAGGCCTTCCGGAAGGAATCCGGAAAGATGCTGGCGGCCATGTACCTGTTCCAGCAGGGTACGCCCTTCATCTATCAGGGCCAGGAGATCGGCATGACCAACTGGTATCCGACCGAGGTCAGCCAGTATGAGGATATCCAGACTTTGAACCAGCATGCGGACTGGCCGGAGGCAAAACGGCTGAAGCTCTACCACAGAGCTTCGCGGGATTCCGCCCGCACACCCATGCAGTGGAGCGCAGAAGCCTATGCCGGTTTCTCATCGCAGACCCCGTGGTTCTATGTGAATGAGAACTATAAGGACATCAACGTGGCGGAGGAAGAGGCGGATCCTGATTCCATACTGCAGTTCTACCGCAAGGCGATCCGCCTGCGCAAGAAGCTCAAGGTCGTGGCCGACGGGACGTTCCGGGAATATGATCGTGCCTCTTCCAAGCTGTATGTCTATGAGCGGAAGAACAAGGATCAGCGCTTGCTGGTGGTATGTTCTTTTGCGGAGAAAGAAGTAAGCTGGAAAGCACCGGCAGGGTATGACCTGAAGAAGGGCCGGCTCCTGCTGTCCAACTACGGAGGCATGCGCCTGGACAAGCAGGGAGCGCTGCTGAAACCTTATGAGACCGCTGTGCTCTTGTTCTCGGGAGAATGACGGTTGTTCTATGCAAAGAAATGTGATATATTAGTATCACTGAATCTAATAGAGGAGATATGACGAACTGCATGGTTGCGCGTATCAAGAAGTGGATCCCTGACTTTGTAGTGGTTCCATTTATACTCACATGGGTCGCCGATTTTTTAGTGTTCTATATCGGCAAACTCTCACCGGTATCGCCGGTCGAGGTCAATATCGCATGGGATCAGAAGATTCCTTTCATCCCGGCTTTTATCGTAGTTTACGTACTTGCTTTTGTGCAATGGGCTGCAGGCTATATCATCATCATGCGGGACGGGCGGGATACGACCTGCCGCGTGTTCTCCGGTGAGATCCTTGCCAAACTGATCACCTTTGTGTTCTTTATCTTTATGCCGACCGTCATTGAACGGCCGGAAGTGACCGGTCACGGTGTGTTCGACTGGATGACTCGTTTCGTATATGCCGTGGATACACCAAAGTGCTTGTTCCCTTCGATCCACTGCCTGGCCAGCTGGATCTGCTGGCGCGGCACGTTCTATATGAAACGTGTGTCAAAGCCATACCGGATCTGTATGTTCTTGTTTACACTGCTGGTCTTTGCATCGGTAGTGCTTGTCAAACAACACTATATCGTGGATGTTGCGGCGGGTGTGGCAGTCGCCGAGATCGGTCTGTTCCTGGCGCCAAGGCTGAAACTGGATCAGGTATTTGAGAACTGTTGTACCGCGATCGAACGCTGCTGGAAAGCGCGATCCGCGAAAAAACAAAAAACTGTATGAATATCAAGAAAAAAGGCCTGTGGACATTGATCGCTCTTGTCCTTGCCGCGCTGACTGTGTACGCGGTCATGAAGGGCGGCGGCATGTCCGCGGCAGATTTTATCAATGCCTGGCACAGGGCCAATAAGTGGTGGCTGGGAGCGGCCTTTCTCTGCATGCTCGGCTATATCGGCTTCGAGGGTATGGCGGTGCGTTCCATTTTGAGGATCTGCGGCTATCCGCGGCGGCATCGTCAGGGCATCCTGTACGGAGCGGCGGACGTCTACTTTTCGGCGATCACTCCTTCGGCCACAGGCGGCCAGCCGGCCAGCGCGTACTTCATGATCCGTGATGGTGCGCCGACCGCGGTCACGACGGCGGTCCTGCTGCTGAATCTGATCATGTATAATGCTTCGATCATCACACTCGGCGCAGCCACGTTGGTGATCCGGCCGCAGATGTTCCTGCATTTCAAGCCCATCTGTAAGATCCTGATCGGTGTGGGGACTCTGATCATCCTGGGAATGATCGCTGTATTCCAGTTGCTGCTGTGGAGACCGAGAGTTCTGCACCGCCTTGTGGACTGGCTGTTCCTCCTGCTGCATAAACTGCGCATCCTGAAGCACACAGAACGCATGGAAGAACGCATCCTGCGTGCGATGGAAGAATATAAGAACTGTGTCGGCATCCTTTCCGGAAACAGGAAGATGTGGCTGGAAGCCTATATTTTCAACCTGCTCCAGCGCGTCTCGCAGATCCTGGTCTCCGGGTGTGTGTTCTTTGCCATGGGCGGACGCCGGGGCGTCATCAGTGTGCTGACGACGCAGTGTTTCGTTACTCTTGGTGCCAACTGTGTGCCGATCCCCGGTGCCATGGGCGTCACCGACTATCTGATGCTGGACGGCTACATGAACCTGATGTCGCGGGATGCGGCCTTTGAAGTGCAGCTGCTCAGCCGTACCATTTCGTTCTACATTTGTATCATTATCAGCGGGCTGATCGTTCTGGCCGGCTGGATCTGGCAGCATAAAAAACGCTATGCGAAGAAACAGAGGGAATCCGCATGATAGGTGTCTATGATTACACGGTAGTACTTACATATCTGTCTTTATTATCCGGTCTGATGGGGATCATCACATGTCTGCACGGTATAGGTCACCCGTTCGTCGGTATCTTTTTCCTGCTTTTGTCCGGCCTTTGCGATACGTTCGACGGGCGCGTCGCCCGCCGCAAGCAGGACCGCACGGAGATCGAGAAGAATTACGGCATCCAGATCGATTCATTGGCCGATCTGGTCGCTTTCGGTGTCCTGCCGGGGTGCATCGGTATCGCCATGCTGCGGGTCAGCGAAAAATTTACGGAGATCCCGCAGCTTGTACCGCGCGAGGCAGGCGACAAGATGATCCTGTACCCCATCATCCTGATCAGTATCATGCTTTTCTATGTACTGGCCGCGTTGATCCGTCTGGCGTATTTCAACGTCACGGAAGAAGAGCGTGCGCAGACGGAAGGCGGCTGCCGCAAGATCTATAAAGGACTGCCCGTCACCTCTGCAGCCCTCATCCTGCCGACGGTCATGGTCATCCAGTTCCTGACGAAGACAGATCTTACATTGCTGTACTTCATCGTGATGCTGGTCATGGGCTTCCTGTTCATCTCTCCGTTCGAGATCAAAAAACCGGGCACCCGCGGTGTATGGATCATGGTCGGGGCAGGCGCGGTGGAGTTCATCGTGTTGATGTGCCTGTGGTTCTTCATATGGAAGCACTGAAGTTATTATATGGCACGGTTCCCGGGCGTATCCTGCTGAAGGTGCTGACCTGGCCTGCGCTGTCCCGCGCAGCCGGCTGTTTCCTGGATTCCGGTCTGTCGCGGCCGCTGATCCCGCTGTTCATCCGCAAAGCGCATATCGACCTTGCGGATTTCGAGCCGGAACAGTACAACTGCTTCAACGATTGTTTCACCCGGAAGATCCTGCCGGGGAAACGCGTGTGGGATCCGGATGTCGCTGCTTTTACGGCGCCTTGTGACGGGAAACTGACGGTCTTCCAGATCCAGGACGGACTGGTGCTGCCCATCAAACAAAGCCAGTATTCGGTCGCACGATTGCTGGGTGATGCTGCCTTGGCGGATCGGTTCGAAGGCGGTCATTGCTTCATTTTTCGGCTGTGCGTCGAGGATTATCATCGCTATGCCTATGTGGCGAGCGGACAGAAGGAGGCGGATCGCTTCCTGCCCGGCATCTTGCATACCGTGCGCCCCATCGCACTCGAGAACGTGCCGGTCTTCACCGAAAACAGCCGTTCTCTGACGGTCCTGCACACGGAGGACTGCGGTACCATGGTGCAGATGGAGGTCGGCGCCATGTTGGTCGGCCGGATCTCCAATCATGAAC
>JAEEGL011640688.1_pt1 | contig 11397 bp, 17 predicted proteins | sample 9134231 | NCBI WGS metagenome assembly JAEEGL01 (sample SAMN16246548, study PRJNA631951) | gut metagenome | biome: gut microbiome; feature: rumen; material: fiber-attached | host: Bos | place: Iran: Karaj | collected 2018-10
CCTCAAAAATCGACTTGCCTGTGCTTCGACACAGGGGAACGATACTCGCAACTCGTATCTATAAAGTATCTATATGGACAAGCGAACTATAGTGTGTAAAGTGAGGCTAACCCCTGAAGAGTATAACCTCTTCCGAAGTAAAGCCGAAGGCTACGGCAACGTAAGTGCGATGATTCGAGATGCCGTCCGACAGTTCAATGACCTTGGAACTATCCGTCGTCTGGAGGCCCTTAATGAAATGACAGCACTCTTTCGCAAGTATCAGCAGGATCTCAGTTGGCTTGGCGGTAACTTCAACCAGTCTATGAAGCGTGCCAATGAACTCGCTATCGGCCATGAACTACGGCAGGAGTATTACGATCAGGTCATCTTGCCACAAGTAAGACATATACTCACCTTCCTCGAAGACATCAAGACCGAACAACAGCTGATAGTCCAGAAACTCATCAAACATCCTTCGGCGACATGATATTCTTATATTATAATATTTTGCTAATTACATTTTATGCTATTATCATATTTACGTATTTCGCTATTCTGATAATAGCATATTTACATATTCTACAATTACACAAATTACATATTTATATATTATCATATTCTGTAAATTGCATATTATGATAGCAACCATCCTTCCATCCAGCAACAATTTCCATGCCGTAGCCTACAATGAGCAGAAGGTCGCAGAAGGCAAAGCTGAGCTTGTAGAGATGCTCAACTTTGGCTATATCAGCAATGCCGGACAGTACACATCCGATGACCTTATCACTTATCTGAAGGACTATTCTGTCCGCAACACTCATATCAAGAAGCCACAGTTCCACATTGCGTTCTCCTGTCGTGGTCACGAGATGACTCATGAGGAACTGGTCAACTTCGCCCGTCGCTATATGAACGAGATGGGCTATGGCCAGCCTGGTCAGCCCATGCTCATCTATGCCCACCACGATACAGACAACAATCACATTCACGTCATCACCAGCCGTGTGGCTCCTGATGGCCAGAAGATTGACAATAACCACGAACGCCGACGCTCTCAGGATGTCATCAATCGATTGGTGAACAACAGCGAGAACCAGCGTGTAGGTGAATCTGCCGCACAAGCTATGGATTATCGTTATAGCACAATCCAACAGTTCATGGCCATCCTTGAAACAATGGGTTATGAGTGCTATCGTCAGGATGGTGACATTATTCTTAAACGTTCAGGACTCGTTCAAGATAGTATTCCCCTCTCTATGGTCGAGTCCCATTGTCAGCAGCTCTCAGACTCTGACCAGCGTCGTAAAGCCCAACTCCGTGCCATATTGAAGAAATACCGTGATATGTCTGCCGACAAACAGGAACTCCAGCAACTCATGCGCGACAAGTTCGGTGTCAGCCTTGTGTTTCTCGGCTCCAAAGATTCGCCCTATGGCTATATGATTGTCGATCATCATACGAAAGCCGTCTTTAAAGGCAGCGAAGTCCTAAAACTCCGTGACCTCTTGCAGTTCCAATCGCGTGAAGAGCGTTTCCAACGGATGGAGTCCTTTATCGACCAAATGCTGGATGATAACCCAAACCTGACTACAAGGGAATTGAACAAGCTCCTTCGCCGACAGTTCGGTTGTAAATTGATGAATGGTGCCGTCCTTTTCAATGGGACATCCTATGAATTGCCAGAACATGTTCTTACTACATTGCAATCCAATGACCGATTATCCTGGCTCCAGTCTTTCCATCCTTCATCCGCAGAAGAAGCTGTTATCCTTTGTAAAATGGGCAAGTACAACCATCCGGAGCGTCTGGCACTTGACTCTGAAAGTCCAAATAAAGATAGAACTATTCATCAGTTGAAAGACATCTTCGACACTACCCCTGACGAATCATTGAGAGACAAGTTGCATGAGGACGGCTATTACATCGTCAACGATGCCGACCGCTACTATTGTATCGACTTTGCCAATAAGGTCATTCTCAATATGGAACACGAAGGTCTTGATGTCAGCCGTCTGAAGAAGCAACAGACTCAGCAGGAGATTACTCCTGTTCAGTCCGTACAACCCGTTCAAAAGCCCAACATCATTCAGGGCATCCGCAAAGTCCTCCAACAGTCAGGCGGTTCTAAAGATGGCAACCGCGAACATGAAGTTGGCGGTCACGGCAACTACGACGATATTGACGATGAACGCAAGTTAAAGCGATAGCAAACAAACCATCATTGGGCTTTGGCTATCTGGAGATAACGATTCACCCACTTTATGCCAGTTCTGATCATAGTTTTAAGAACTTGTCCGTCCATCGGCCTCTGATACTCAAAAGTCTTGGTGTTCAACAACGTAGTCATAAAGGTGTCATACTCTATGTTTTCACACATATACTGAAGAATCAGTTGTGCCACCTCGCTGTAGTATTTATGAATAAGTCCGATAAGTGGAGTATCAGTATATTCCTCATAGAGTTCCTTGAATAGCTGTTCTGCCAATGCTGGTTTAAACAATTTACCCTCGAGGATTCTCAATGTGTTCTTGTATAATTTGTAATAAGCGATACTGTTATCCACTCCATTTTGATGTGTTTTGTATATATCAGACAAAGTCAAGTCTAGCCCCAAACCCAGATTGAATAATGGGAGAGCTTCTTCGAGATCCTCCAGTTTTGGCATCTCTTCTTCTGCATTCTCACCTGCTGTTCTCATTGCACTGTAATAACTATAAGCAATAGCAAGGTCACACGCAAGTTGAATCCACCTTCTGCGTGCAAGCAGGTGCTCAGTGTCAGCGTTGATGATCTGGATTCTCCGCATCGTCTGCTCAGAAAAGTACTTTGTCATTATTCAGTTCGATAGTTTTTGTCCTAAACTTTAATTTTCGGTACAAAATTACGAAATAAAGCCCGTTTTTCGACCTGATGCGACCAAATCCATGCTTGTTTTATCTAATTTTAGGCAAAACAGACAAGAATCCCATCGAAAATGAGTACTTTTGCAGTATCAACATACAAAATGGAATCAAATATGAAACAAGAATATGCAAGGGTATCAGTAGAAATGCCCGAAAACAAAGATAAGAAATCGCTCAGTCAGGAGCTGACCTACGAGATAGAGAACAACGACATCAATGACGAATTTACGATAAAGTTCTGATGATGGAAAGAAAAGCGATACCTACCAGATTGCTTCCGACATCCAATGGGAAGAAGCTGGTGAGGGCATTGTCCGTCAGATAATGGGCTACGACGAACACCTAATGATGGTGAAAGTAAAGTTTGAGCAGGGAGCCGTCGGCACCCTCCATCAGCACCCTCACACCCAGAGTACCTACGTGGCTAACGGATGCTTTGAGGTGACTATCGGTGAGGAGAAGCGAGTCCTAAAAGCTGGCGATGGTTATTATGTGGCTCCCAATCTGCCGCATGGTTGCGTCTGTCTGGAAACAGGTGTTCTTATCGACACCTTCAGTCCTATGCGTGAGAATTTCTTGAAATAACAAAAGACTTTTTTTAATTCTACGATTTTCTGTCTTCTTATGTTATCTTAGTCGCTCCAATGCCGCAGCGTCCAGTCGGAATATTGTCCATTCCTTCATGAGTACAGCTCAAAGCGATAGGTAAAATCAATGCTTGACTAGTTCCTATTCAAGCAAAATCTACTCCATCCGGCCTAAATTGCTTGTTAAATTATACTAAATAACATCCAGAATTTCTCCAAAATACCGATTTTTGGTCATTGTAAAGTTTTGTTTTTCGTATTAAGGAATAAGTTAAACTTTAAATGAATATGGATATTTCGAAGAAAGATTTGTTGGAAATGAATATTGTAGATATTCATGACAAAATGGTAGAGAGATTTGATCCTCGTAGTTGTCGGCTATTATATGACTTTATTGAAGGGAATCTCAATAAAGACAATATAAATGAATGGGCAAGACTTCAGGTCAATCTAATTGTAAATCTTAAGGTTTTATTGAAGGTTGCCAATAAAAACAATATCGAAAAAACGATTCAAATTATTCAAAACAGTAACAGCAAAGAAGAAGCTGCAAATAAGTTATCGGATGAATATGGGCATATACCCGATATGTGTAAATATATAATTGAAATGCCTAGAAAGGATTTATTAGAGGTACAGGAAAAAGAAGACGAGTACAATGAACTTTTAAAAAGAAGAGAAGTGATATATAGTTTTCTGTTTCACCTTACCAAAATTTGCGACTTAATTGATGAATAGTTATGAGAGTTGAATTGAGAACAGCCTTAGAGCTGAAGGATAATGCCTTCATTGATAAGACGTTTGAGGAATTGGTATTACCAGAGGGAATGACAGTGATACCTGGCTGTATGTGTGAGAATTGCCGTGAACTGAAGAAGGTAATACTGCCATCTACGATAAAGGTGATAAGCAATGCAGCCTTTTACAACTGCAAAAAACTATCTGAGATTAATCTCCCTGAAGGTTTAGAGGTAATCTGGGATGATGCTTTCTCTAGTTGTCATTCTTTGAGAAGAATAATTCTTCCATCAAGTCTAAAGGGGATTAAGCCTGAAGCATTCGAATCAGCCGCAATAGAATTTATTGAATTGCCTGAAGGACTGGAAGAGATTGGGTACTGGGCATTTTATGCATGTGATCATCTAAATTCTCTTGAGATTCCTCGATCAGTCAAACATATTGGATATGGAATTGTCTCAGCTCACAATGGATTTGAGGGTGTTGTTTGTCATGCCAAAGGCTATCATGTAGAGAACGATGCACTAATTGATGATACAGAGAAAACGCTTCTGTGCTGCTGGACAGAGCAGGAGCACTATGTTGTTCCTGAATGTGTTGATAAGATAGCCAGTATCAGTGACAATCCCTATGTAGAGACTATTACTGTCAAACAGCCTGTTGAATTAACTACCGTAGATACTTTTGCCTTTGATATGGGACTCAAAGAGATTGAATTTCAAGGAGGGGTCAAAGGTGTTACGAAAGACACGTTCTACCTTTGCAATTTTCCAGGAAAAATTAAAGTTCAAACACCATAGGTTTTCTTGTCATCTTTAGCCTGTCATCAAGCAAGGCGGCATTAGCGAAAACGATGTCGTCTTGCTCAACAACTCCATAGCCATTATGCGCATGCCCAAACAGATGGAAACGAGGCTTTACCTCAAAGATGCGATTACGCAAAGGAGCATTGCCCCAGTGGGTTCCTGACGATTCATCGAGAATCATCACAGGCGGTTCATGTGTAACCACCACATCTGCATCGTCTGGTACCAATCCTTCCTGATGGTTATAGGCAAGTCCGAAGAACTTCTTCCCATCGATTGTAACACTCTTGTCTTGTAAGAAATAAACATTGTCAGGTAAGCCTTCAATCCCTTCTGCATCCCATAAGCAAAGGTCATGATTGCCAGTCACAAATATCTTGTGTTGGTAAGGCAATTCTATCATCCAATTTAAGAAGTCAAGCACCTCTTCCTCTGTGCCACTATTGCTGATGTCACCACTATGTATGATGACATCAGCCTCAGGCATATTCTTGATTCTATGGTGTAGCCCGTGTGTATCAGAAAGGTGCAATATCTTCATTCAGCGACTTTCAAACTTGATAAAAGACCCTCTTCTCTCTTATGGCCGACCATATCTTCCTCTTCGATTATCTCATAGCGGGTTTTACTGATAGTTCCAAATACAGTATGAGCAAGTGCAATACGAGCATCCTTGTCGCACTTGAAATAACCGATACACTTCTTTTTTCTTCCACTTACTACCATTGCGTATTCAGAATCTGCATAGCTATCATCAAAGGGTGATATCGAGTCGCCATCGTTCAGAACAATAACAGGCCATTCTTTACAAAACAGTTTTGCAAACGCTTCCGGATTGTCTGTGTGAATAGGGATGATGGCTCTTGGGTGCAGCATTTGGAATAGTTCATTCAGACTATCCATATCGCAGTGGCCACTTGTGTGCATATACAGATAGTTTTTGCTTACTGATGCTGCCATCGATTCGTTATAAGCCTCGTTCTTGGGGTCAACATAGCCTTCCCACATAGAGAGATATTTCTTCTTCTCACCAGGTATACGTCCAATAAAGTCGTCAAACAGCGGATTGGCACGAGCAATCAGCACATAGCCTGTTTGGTCAAGCAGCCACTTAAATTTGTCGTTCGCCCTAAACTCACCATCTTCAAACTGGAGTACCATTGGCTTATTGTCTTCTTTAAACTTATAAAGCTTCGACTTTCCCCACATTGTATCACGCTTCACGACCTCCTCCATGATACTCATTTGGTAATTATCAATTATGAATTTGCGACCAACCGCTATCGCTGCATGATATAGAGCGAAAAGGCGGTCAACATTGGTAGATGAAACATAAACGATATTGCTCTTGTGTTCAGCAAAAGCCTTCTTGAATTGCTTTTGGAGTTCATGCTCAGGCAGACTGGCAGCAGTGGGGCGAGAAACATTCGTACCCTCGCAAACCACATAGTTGACTTCGCCAACATATTTCTTGACGACCTCAGACAATTTCTTGCTGCGGAACCCGTGCGTACGGAAGTCACCTGTATGGAATACTGTTACACCACCACCTTCAATTCTGAAAGCATAGGCATCGAAAGCAGAATGATCCATGACTATAGGAATAATTGTAAAAGGCCCGAAAGCAAAGCTTTTACCTGCTTCAAATGATTGAACATCATCTAAACGAGCCAACATATCCTTATGTGCGGGACTAACTGTTTTCAGGCGGTTGGACAGGATTTTTTGTATCTCACGACCCACACCGCCCATGTATATGGGCAACTCTTTGGGAAGTTTGGTAATGCTGCCTATATGGTCACCATGATAGTGCGTAATGAGCAACGCACTCTTCGACAAGTCACCATGTGTCAAGCCATCGACACGTAATTCGCCTGACTTCGGACCGCCAGGAAGTTCTTCGCCATAATCAACAAATAACCGGTAGCCGTTGTATTCGTATTCTGTGACACAGCCACCTATCTGGTGCGTGCCGCGATGGATTATTATTTTCATAATCTACAATACTATGATTTAACAAAGACTTTAGGGAACATCTCTTCCATCTGTTTCTTAGAAAATACAAAATCTTTATATAAGCCATACCCCGTAAAAGAAGACAAATAGAAACGACATTCATTTGGCAAAAAATCTGATTCACTTTGTAAAGCAGTACTATAATGATGATAGTTTGCAAGGAGAATGATAAAATCGGGCTCTTCCGTCAATTCTGGTATCATTTCTTTGTTCCCTGAAGAGAAAAGCTTGTCTAACCCCTTAATAAGACCAAGATTATACTTTTGACGAAGCACCACAAGCATATCCTTTGAAACCTCAATTACATAATCCTTATTGTTTTTAAAGTTAATGAAGTCCTCATAATGTTTTTGCAGACCTGCTGATATAACCTTTTCTCCTTTCTTGTTTGTAGTTTCATATGTACTAATAGCTCCTGCCCCCTGTTTCACCTCAATCAAGGTTAACTGCAAAAGTCTTTTTTTATGTTCCATATGATTCCATCTGAACGCTACGATATCTGCTCTGCCACCCAGCGTATCGTTATCTGCCCATTCTACATCAGCGACAAAATAATCCGTGTTTTCGGCATTAGCTGAAAGATTATTTTCGTAAACTACTCTTTGCTGAAACTCCTTCTCAACTAATTTTTTCTTTTTCCCTGATTCGTGAACATCAACAACATGTTTCGCTTTGCTCAATTATTCCCAAATATTATCAATTTGAGGTTCAAGCCTAATATCATCTTTTGAATAATATTCTTCATCTAAGCCTATTAATCCTTTCTGCTCATGAACAGTAAGTATTTTACCTCCTCTATAATATATCATTACGCCATCTTCGCCCCTCATTTCCATATCAAGATAAGGGTCAATCTTTACTATTTCTGTAACGGCATGATATTTACCCTCAATATCAAGCAGATTGTATAGTTTATTTGAAATGCTTCTATTTTTCATATTGCAACTCTATTTTTATTATGCTAATAATTCCATTTTAAAATACATTGCCAAATAATCATCAATTACAGACTCTGGTAAATGAGTGTTCCAGTCTTCATTAAAAATCCCAGTTAGTAGAGTCAATACTTCACCATAATTCTCAACTGATTCCAGTTCATAAACTTCAAAATTATCCACTAGGTCTTTTAATTCTGAGACGAGGTATAATTGTTGTTGTTGTGTCAATCGATTCTCTTTCATACTTCTTTTGTAATATATACATTACGAAGTTTGGAACAGAAAACTTACAGGTTTTGACACATATTAACCACTCAGCAAGACAATTAACCTTCTATAACCGATTTACGTATTCTTTATCTAGTAGATTTAATCTCTCCATGAATGCCATAAACATAGGTTGTTCCACCTTGCTTCACCGTAACAGTATCGGATGTATAACCAACAAGATTGCCGGTCTTGTTAAACATGAAGCCTCCAGACTCATTGTAAACCATAACATTCGTTCCTTGCTGTTTTGCCATTCCTATCATACCATTCTACACTAAGTTTGTGTCGTGCGCAACTTCTATGTTTGCAAATATACGAATATTCCCGTATTATTATATCAGCATTTAATCATTTTTAGAGAATGTGAGCCCGTTCTCATTGATAAACAACTAAATGTTGATAACAATAACAGGTTTCTTCATCTTACGAGCCTCAGAAATAGAATGAAAAGTGCCACGAGAGTCAGCAGATGGAAAAGCGACTACCTTTGAAGCCTCCTTAACGATCTGAGTATTACGACGCAGAGGTGCTTTAATTCCATATTTTGCGTAGTCGGGCAGGAATTCCATCAGAGGGATGTGATGACGACCTGCAAAGAGTTTAGCGTATGTATCAATGCCCGTAGCACCGCCAGAAACAATAAGTGAAAGATCATTTGGAGAGAACTCCTGGAGAAGTAGGTTCTCCCATTCCTTATAACTCAACTTTGGACTCCTCGTCCCAACGATTGCCAATTTCGCTTTTAAACTATCCATATAAAATTACTATTTGGTTATAAGGCTAATACGAAGAACCCACCAAAGCTAAGGCTTTGTCATGCCCTATTTGCACTTGTTTTATAATTATTTAACTTTTGGCATTCGCAGTTAATATCTTTGGGTCGTACACGTTTCGTTACGGTTCTTGATGTGTTCCCACAACTTGTGGTTCATCGTGTGACTACATCCGCAACCCGTCATATTGATACTTTCGCTATAGGAGAGGAAATACTCACATAGCTCGTCATCATAGTACTTTCCAAGGTCTCTAAGCGCATCAGCAATCTTACATCTTATATATCTATTATCTTCGCTAGCATCCTCTGGATTTACATAGTCCATCAACTTATAGTCTATGTTCATCGTGACGTACGTGTGCAGGCAGGACCCGCCGTCATGCTCTACCATCAGCATACCACAGATATATTTCTCTTCACCAATACGTTTCAAGTCCAACTTTGCCATAGCCACAGTACCCTCCAGTACTCCGAGGCGCTCTTCATACTGCTGGCACTGCAAGGCATCTTTGAACTTCGTACCATCCTTTGCTACATATGTTAGTTCTGCTTCCATAAATTATCCTTCGAATAATACCTTAAAATCGACACAAAGTTAATGAAAAAAAGTGGAAGAAAACGCAAATTGCCCGAATTTCAGCAAAATTGAATCGTTTTCTTCCCTTTAGTCACGAAATTATATTGGGAGTCGAATACGCGTGACCATATCTATAATGTGCCACCAAACATATTGATGGCTTCTGACTCATTAGCAGACATCCCCATTTTTATTTCATTGCCTCCTGTTATTACGCTACAAACGTCTTTGGTCATCCTCGACGCACAGATGCATGCAGTTTGGGCAAACAGGCTTGCTGTGTCTTTATCCTGCTTGGCATTGTACATCTGCCCGAATTGCAAAACCCCAAGAAATGATGGATGACTGTTTGCTGAGAGAAGGGGATAAAGTGCTTCAAACTGGTTATTATTAAACAGGGTATTTACGTCACTAAAAGGAACAGGCTTAAAATCTGTAATCAAACCGTCCTCGGATTTCTCAAACTTGAAACCGCAAAGATTTGGCTTATCGTTATCAGCAGCCCTCATGATTTTTTTCCTTGCAGAACTTGTTGTGTTAATTGAGCCCAAAATATCATAGATGTTTTTTCGATACTCTTTTATGTTCAGTTTGTCATCTTCCCTATTTTGATCATAAGCATGAGGTGATGGCAGACCAACTCTGTTATTAAGTCCTCTAATTTTCCAAATATTGATGAGAATGTCTCTTTCCTCTTCAGTATCAGGATTTACAAAGATATTATGATATAGAAAAGCAAGTTCATACATTTCTCTGATGATAGCAGACATAGAGGATGTATCAAGAATCTTAATCCCGTCATTTACATTAGGCTTTATTGTAACACCTAACAGCATCTGCTCCAAGGTTTTTAGTTTCAGCATCATCATTTGTAGCATGCACTGTGAAATAGCATCCACCTCTGTATAGTCTACAGTATGATTATCCCTCCATTGCTTCCATATTCGAAACATGGAAGAATATATGTCGGATAAGCATTGTTCCAAATCTATGTTAATATTTAACCAATCTTTGCCAACGGGACCAGGTGAAACGCTTATAAAGTTATAAGGTTGTGTCATATGTCATTTGTATTTCATTTCACAATTTCCTTGTACTTTCTAATGGCATCTTGCATAATATCATAGTGGTCGAATGCCAAATGCGGCAAATTTGACAGTGGCCACCACTCTGCTTTAGCAGCATCATCCTGGCCAGTGACAGCGATAGATTCATCAACTATAGCGAGGTAAGCAACCGTGACAGTTCTTCCTCGTGGGTCACGGTCTATCTTTGAGTAGGCACTTATTTGCTGTATCTCCGACACTCGAAGCCCCGTTTCTTCCTCCAACTCCCTTATGGCGCACTGCTCCGTGGTTTCATCCATATTCATGAAACCACCGGGAAATGCCCAGCCTCCCTTGAAAGGCATGCTACCCCTCTGAATCAACAGCACCTTAGGCTCTAACTCTTTTGTGATTACAATACAGTCTGCCGTCACAGCAGGTCTTGGGTATTTATATGTATATGCCATATTTATTCAACAATTTCAAGCGACTCCAGATAGTGCAATGCTTCCAAGTTCTCATTCAACGTCTTCACCATGGTTTCATCGATGCTCTTCAGGGAGCTTATGTCAACGGCGAGACGTACCTTGTCTTCTATCAATTCTCTGGCAAGTACATTTTGCGCAGCCCTTTCCACATATTGGATGAACGTCTCATCGTTCTTCTTCTTCATCGCTTCCACTGCATCGACAATTTCCACTGTGAACCCCAGCTCCTTCAGTTTCGACGCGCTCACGGATGCTTTACTCAAAAGATAAA
>JAEEGL012292844.1_pt1 | contig 11397 bp, 8 predicted proteins | sample 9134231 | NCBI WGS metagenome assembly JAEEGL01 (sample SAMN16246548, study PRJNA631951) | gut metagenome | biome: gut microbiome; feature: rumen; material: fiber-attached | host: Bos | place: Iran: Karaj | collected 2018-10
AATGAAAAAGGAAATCATTGTCTTGTGAAATATAAATATGAAGAACAAAATTTAAAGAAAATTGTTGAAAAGGAAAAAGCACATGATAGTAGTATTTATTCATGTGTTGAATTAAATGATGGAACAATTGCTTCCGGAGGATTTGGAGATGAGTATTCAATTAAATTATGGAGAAATTAACAATTTCCAATATTTTTATTAGTTCTTTTTATTTTCTAAAAAAAATAAGAATAAAAAATAAATATATAAACTATACAATAAATTTTTAAAACTTTAAAAAATCCATTTAAAAATCTAAATAAAAAAACATATAAAAACTAAATTAAAGAAATTTATCCATTCCAAGTTGATTATACAATTTTTTATACTCTTTTTTAACATTAGTACACATATATCCAACAGGGCTTTTTTCTCCATTATATTTATAGCAATTATTAAAAGTTAAATCGATATCATCTACAAATTCTTTAAAATTAGTATAAACAAAGCCAGTTAATTTTTTTTTAATAGTAGAAAAATCCATTGGTTCTTTTATTATAGAAAAATAATCTGGAATTCCTAATTCAACAGGATCAACAGGTTTATGAAATAATTCTGCATCTTTTGTTTTCCATAATGAATTCATTAGTTTTTTTGCTTGTTTTTCCCAACAATCAAAATATAATAAATCTTGATTTGCTTCAGCTGAAATTTTTTTTCTTTCTTCTTCTTTATTTAATAAATTAAATATTTTATTATGCTCATTTTTAAATTTATCTAATTGCTCTTCATTTAATGGTATTTTCTTTCCTTCTTGTGTTATTTGAACTAAAACATATTTTTTAGGTTTTTGAATTTCTTCTATTGATAATTCATGTTTAGTTTCTTTTAAATTATTTTCTCTTTCTTTATTTTTAGAAATTTTTTTAGATTTCTTTTCTTTTTCACTTTTACTTTTAATAGCACCATGTTTTAATAATAATTCACAAATTCTTTGTCCTCCATATCTTTCAGCAAAAATATAAGGAGTCATTTTTTTTTTATCTATTTGATTAATATTTGCTCCTTTTTCAATTAATAATTCAACAACTTCAACTCTTCCTTCTCTAATAGCATAAAAAATACAATTTTGACCATAATTATCTTCAATATTTATATTTGCTCCTTTTTCAATCATTAAATTTATTGTATCAATTCTACCATCTCTAACTGCATAATATATTGGATTTTGACCATAAGTATCTATTTCATTTGGATCTAATTTACATTCATCTATTAAATATTCACAACATAAATTTTTCCCATCTCTACATGTATAATATAAACATGTTTGCTCAAATTTATCTTTTTCATTTGGATCTAATCCTAATGATTTTAAATATTTAAAAACTTCCAAAGCGTCTTTATCTTCTTTAATGATTGCTGCGTAAAAAAATGCGTTTTGGTTATTTGATATATCTTTTATTAATTTTATATCTAAATTATTCTTAGATATATTTTCTTTTATCGAAGAAAGATCACCTTCTTGAATTAATTTTAATATCATTTTCGATAATGTCGAATCAATTTGAGAACCTTCCATATAAATAAATATATTTTTATTATTTTTACTATTTTTTTAATTATTATTACTATATTTTTGTTAATTATTTATATTTCCCTCCAAAACATTAAATATTATTATAAATAAAAAATAAAAAAAAAAATTTAAATAACCAAATATTAAAAAAATTCTCAAATGATTTTCATATAAATAAATAAATCTTTTGAAAAATATAAAAATTTAAAATTGAAAAACTTCAAAGAAAAGAAATCCTCTAATTGAATTCTCTTCGATAAAATCTCTTCTTCTAATGTTGAACATTTTTATTTTTTTGAAAATAAATCATTATTTATTTAAACGAATATTTTTTATATATTTCCTTAACTTAATTTATGAATCATAAATTTTAAAGATTAATGACCAAGAATATGAAGTAATGACAAAGGATTTTAAAAAAATTTTTTTTATTTTTTTATTAATTTTTTAAACGTTTAATGTCTTATATTAAATTACAAATAATTTACAAAGTTTTTTTTAATGGGAAATAAAATTTCATTATATATAAAAAAATTGATTTTTATAATATTTCCCTTATCAAACTTAAAATTCAAATAAATGTAATTGATAAAAATATATATACAAATATAATAAAACCAATAAGGTTTTTCCAGAAATTTTTAAAAATAAAACTCTATGTTTTTCAACTAGTCCCCTTACTTTGTTCATTCTATAAATTGTTTAAATTATATAAACAATCTACAAATGAATCACAAAAATTAATATTAAGTTTGATTATTGTCTCACTTATATATAAAAAATATATAAAATGTAAAATTAAATCTTTTTGAAGAAAACTTATCTCATTGAAATAGTTATGATTTTCATCATTATTAAATATAAAATTTAAATGTTCTTCTAAATGAAAAAAAAATTTATTAACATCACTTAATTCTAAATTACAATGTGGAAAAAAACATTTAAAATTATCTTTTTTAAAATGAATATTATAATGTTTTTTCAATGTATTAGATCTTGAAAAAAAAGAACCACAAATATTACATTTAAATTTTTTAATTTTATTATGAGTTTTCATATGAGCATTTAAATGTCCTTTAGCTTTAAAAGCAGAATTACAATTCGGATAATTACATTTAAAAGGTTTTTCTCCTGTATGAATTCTATAATGTGTTTTTAAATTACCTTTTTCATTAAAACTTTTATTACAATTTGGAAAATTACATTTATAAGGCTTTTCTCCAGTATGAATTCTCAAATGAATTTTAAATCTTTCTAAATTAATATATTTTTTATTACAATTATCATAAGGACAAATATATTCTTTTAAATTTGAATGATATTCTTCAATATGATAATTTAATTTTCCTTTACTTATAAATGTTTTATTACAATTTGCATAATTACATTTAAATGGTCTTTCTCCTGTATGTGTTCTGATATGAACTCTTAAATTTCCTCTTTCTTTAAATATTTTACCACATTTAAATGGACATTTATACATTTTTTTATTTGTTTCTTTTTCTATTACTAATAATTTATTTTCTTCTTCTTCTAAATATTTTTGAGTTATAATTATAAAGTGGTTTTTATTATTTAAAGAATTTGTTATTTGGGAATTTTTGGTATTGAGGGATTTAAATTCAAAATTCGAATTCTCTCTCGATTCCATTGTTAATTTTTTTTTAATATTAATTTTTTCTGAATTTTTTTATTCTTAAGGAATTATTATATTTTCATAAATAGTAAGATTTAATAATTTTGCTTAATTTTTTTCTAAATTAATCATTAAAACATTAATTTTTAGTTATAAAGTTTTTTATATTTTTGATAAATTCTATATTTATTAAGATGGAGACTATTTATTTAAATATTCTTTTGTTTTTATTTATTTTTTATTATAAATAAATTTTTTTAATGGGTCAAAAAGCTTCTTGTGGATTATTAAGAGGAAAAAATGTTACATTTATTAATAAGGAATATCATACAACTGAAAAATTAAAAGATATAATGTATATATTTTTTTTAGATGAAGTTGATGTTGAGAAGATTTTAAAATTTTTCAATAGTTTGGATAAAGAAAATAAAGGTTATATCACATTAAATCATATATATAATTTGATAAAAGAATCTCCTTTAAAAAGTGATATGTGTCCTTATATTGAACATTTTTTTAATATTATTGATAAAAAATTTCATAATAAAATTACTTTTGAAGAATTTTTGCCATATTTAATTTCTTATTGTATATGTTCAACTTATCAATTAATTGAATTTATTTTTGGATTAATTGATAATGATCATGATAAACATATTTCTTTACTTCAAATTGAGCAATTATTTCAAACTAAAAAAAATAATGAAGAAATATTTTTTATTAATCATCAAAAAAGATTAGGAGAATATTATATGAAAAGCATAATTAGAAGTGATAGATTAGGAATTGAAGATTTTGTGAAATTATGTAATGATTTACCTTTTATTTATTATCCAGCTGTAAAATTACAAAAAAAATTAAGAAAATATTATATAAGTAAATCTTTTTGGAATAATTTAGAACAAAAAATTAAAAAGAAATATATTGATAATATCACAAATAAAGTAGATTTAAAATTACAAGTCAACATTGATGATATTAGAAATAAAGTTATTGAAGAAAGAATTAAACAATTTAAAAAAAGATGGGAAACTGAAAAGAAAGATAAATTAAATAGAGAAATTTATAAAGAAAAAATTAGATTGCAAGAACCAAGAAGGAATTCAGATACTGAAGTTTTTAGAGAAAAATTTAAAAAGAAACCTCTTGAAGAAGATGCAAAATCTATTAAGAATGTTGAAATAAATATAAAAATTAAAGATATTTTTCCAATAAATAATAATCATAATAATGATGAAGAAGAAAAAAAATCAGAAATTTAAAATCAAATAATTTTATTATTAGGTTTAATTTATTATATATTATATATAATTAAATCTTATCCTTTTAATCTTTTTTAATTGTCTTTAGATATTCATTATATTATTTAAATGCTTACTTTTTATTATTTCTTTTGAACTTGATAAGTAATTTTATTATTTATAAGAATATTTCCTTCAATATTATTTTTCTTTTTTTTAATTTTCCCTTAAAAATTTAAAACTCCTATAATTCTTTTTTATTTTTTTTTATAATCACATTTATGAATTCCCATTAATAATCCAAATTAAATGAACTTTAGGTTTATTAAAAATTATTTGTCTTGAATAATTAAATAAATTATCATTTTATAAGCATTTTTAAGTAAATAAAATATTTCCAAATGTCCTTTAAATACTTTTAAATTTGTTTTCATTCATATTATAAACATAACTTTTTTCAAAAAATTTTTTTCTATCATTTTTTTAAATTTTCCCATTTTTATAGTCATTTTTTTATTTTGATTACTATTCTTCTTTTTCTATTTTTGAAAAGAATAATTGATATAAAAAAAAATGAAATAAATGACAAAATAATGTAAAAAAATTTTATTCTTTTACATCAATATAAAAAAATATTAAAAAAAATATATATAAAATACGGGGTAATAAAAAAAATGAAAAAAGAAATATTTTTGCTTTTATTTTTAAATGCATTGCAAGCAACAGGATTTTCATTAGGTACACCATTATTCCCATTAATAGCAAGAAAATTAGATGTTTCAGAAACAAATATAGGAATAATATTTTCTTCTTTTTCTATAGCAAATATATTAATTATTCCATGTCTTCCAACATTACTTCATTATTTAGATAAAAGATTTTTATTTTGGTTTTCACTTTTAATAGAAGTAAAATTATTTATATAAATATAAATTATTTTTAGGCATTAGCATCATTTATTTATGGAACATTAGAATTTATAAAAACACAAAAAACTTTAATTTATTTATCTTTTTCATTAAGGTTTATGCAAGGAATTGGAGCTGGAATTTCAGGAGTAATTATATATAGTTTAGCTGTTAATTATAGTAAAAAAAATGAAATAAATAAAAATGTTGGATATATTGAAATTGGTTATGCAATTGGATATGCAGTTGGTCCTATTTTTAGTACTTTTATGAAAAGTTATTTTGGTTATCAAAGTCCTTTTTATTTATTAGGTTTTATCAAATTAATTGCAATTGCTTCTGTTTCTCAATTTAAAATAACAAATGTTGAAAGTGATGATACTAGTTTTGTTAAAATATTATTTAATTGGAAAATATTATTAACTTTCTTAGCTGTAATTATTGGATTAAATTCAGTTATTTTTTATGAACCTGTTTTAGGAAATCACTTATATGATATATATAAAATATCAAATAGAATATATTCTATATTTTTAGATATTCAAGTAATAGCAAATTTTCTTTCCGTAAATTTCAGTAATAAAATAATAAATAAATTAGGATGTAAATTATCAATATCATTAGGATTATTTATGACATTTATAGGAGTAAATTTATTAGGTCCAATAAATTATCTTCCAAAATCAGTATATTTTACAATATTAGGTTTAATTTTATTAGGTCCTTGTGAAGTTATAATAAGTTTATCTTCAATGGAAGATTATATAAATACTATAATAGATGAGTTAAAATATAAAAGAGATGAAGCAAATGATATTGCAAGTTCAATTTACAGTCTTTCTACTAGTTTAGGTGATGCTGTTGGTCCTATTATAGGAGGTTTTTTCACTGAAAAAAATGGATTTGTTGATGCTTGTAAATATGTTTCTTTACAAAATTTATTTTGGTTTATAATTTTTACTTTTTCTTCTTTTAATGATATTAAATTACAATTATATAATAAATATATCAAAAAGTCTGAGAAAGGAACAGAATTATTTAATATTAAAGAAGAAAATGATAATGATAATAATGAAGAAAATGAAGAATTTGAAGAAGAAGATAATGAAGATTTTGAAAATGAAGAAAATGAAGATGATAAAATTAAAGGAGGAAATAACAATGAAAAAGAATATGAAAATGATAATAATAATAATAATGATACTGATACTGAATTTGATGATAGGAAATTTACTATGGATGAAACAAGGAGATGTTCTTTCGATAATTTAAATGATAAAAATAATAATAATGGATTTCAGGAAGAAAACAATAATAATAATGATGGAGTTAAATTGTTCTTGATGTTATTGAAGAAGAAGAAAAAGAAAAATAATTAAAAAGTTTTTTTCTTTGGGTAGTTCTTATATTGTTCTTTAATTTTATTTAAGTTTGTCAAATAATTTTTTAATTTAAGTTAATATTATTTTTTATTAATTAAAAATCAAATTACAAATTAGAAAAGAATTTTATTAACAATAGTGCCAAATTAAATATTATAATTCTTTTAAATAAATTAATAATGATTTTATCTTTTATTTAATAAAGATTTACCCGAAATTAAAAAATTTAAAGTTGAAAAATTGATTATCAAAAAATAATAAATTAAATTCGCCAAAAGAAAAATATTATTCTAAAAGAATGGGAAAATAAATACAATGATATATAATTAAAGTTATAAAAATCACAAGAATATATAACTAATACAAAGTAGATAAAAGACGACAAAAAAATGATAAATTTAGAAATTAAAAATGGTTTTTATAAAATTATAGATTTTATATTTTTTTTATCTCAACATTTTCTGAAGTAAAAGTTCTTCTTCTAAATGCATTATAACTAAGAAGCATAGGTTCATAAAAGGAAAAAGGAAAATATTAAAGAAAAAAAAATTAAGTAAAAAGGATAAGTTAAAAGATAAAAAAATCAGGATGTATAAAAGAAAAATCAGAATAAATATAAATTAATTTTCAAAAAAAATAAAATTATATCAATAAATAAAATGATTAAATATGAAGAAGGAAAAATATAATCTTTTGATTATAAATGCTATATTTTCATGTTGAATTACATAAAAAAATATAAAGTGAACCTAAATGTGATTGGTTTTTTAGAAATGAAAATATGAAACATTGTTTTATGGTGGATAAAAGAAAAGAAATCTTCAAAAATAAATCCTAAAAAACCCATTATATATGTGAGTCCTTATTATAAATATATTTAAAATTTTTGGAGTAAAAGCTCAAAAAATTAAATGGGTTTTATTATTCACAATTTTCAAAGTTTATATTGATATTACCTCATTAAACATTAAAAAAGCAAAAATTTAAGGTGTTTGAAATTATTGGTTTTAATAAATAATAAATGTAAGTAAAATCTATCAAAATTATTCTAGTTCTATAATTTGTTTATATTTAGTATAAAGCTTATTTAATTTTGCTGGAATAAAAATATTGTCAAAAAATAAAAAATTAATCTTAAAATTGAATTAAATCTATTATACATTTAGTTTTTTAATTCTTTTTTACAAGAATGATATCAACAATTTCAATTTCTTCTTTTTATTCTTTTTTTTCTTGTGATTCTGGAAAAAAATATTGTTAAAATGAGAAAAATCAGATATAATTATCTTTATCAATAATTATTATTTGGGTTTAATTTTGAGAAGGATTTATTAGTTGATAAATAATACATAAAAATATTTTTTTTATGTTTCATTTTTTTTAATCATTTTATTGTATTTTTTTTAAATTTTTTTTGTTCATTATATTCTTTGAATTTTTTTAAAATTAATTATAATTATTTTACTAATAAGTAAAAAACTTACATAAATAAAGTTTTATTTAATTTAAAAATGGGAACAAAAAACCAAAGAAATCTGCAAAATGAAAATGATGATAAAAAATTATATCGTAAAAGGGAAAAAATAGCAAAAAATTCATTTGAATATATATCAATAATAGGAAAAGGAGGATTTGGAAAAGTATGGAAAGTATTTGAAAAATCAAAAAAAATTCAATATGCATTAAAAGAAATGTCAAAAGCAAAAATATTAGATAAAAAAAGTGAAAAAAGTGTAAAATATGAACGTGATTTACTTTCAAGAATAAATCATCCGTAAATAATATCATAAAATATATAATACAAAAAATTTTAGTTTTATAGTAAATATGCATTATGCATTTCAAGACAATGATTATTTATATATAATAATGGATTTATTAACAGGAGGTGATTTACGTTATCACTTATGTAAACAAAAGCGTTTTAACGAAGCTCAAACACGTAAAATAATATATATAATAAAAAAAACTTAAAAAAAACTTAAAATAAAATTAAGTTTTTTTTAATATATAAAAAATTTAGAATTCTTCCTTGCATGTATAATCTTAGGTTTAGAATACTGTCACACAAACGAAATAATACATCGTGACATAAAGCCAGAAAACTTAGTTTTAGATTCTAAAGGATATGTGAAAATAACAGATTTCGGAGTCGCGAAGGTAGCATATAACAAAATGGTCCCCTCCTCAGAAACGAGTGGAACTCCAGGTTATATGTCTCCAGAAGTAATGTGTAATCAAAAACATTCTTATGGAGTAGACTACTTTGCTTTAGGAATAATAGGATATGAATTTATGAATGGAAAAAGACCTTATTTAGGTAAAAGTAGAAAGGAAATAAAAGAGAAAATTATGGCAAGACAAGCTCAAATAAAAATTGAAGATAAACCTTTAAATTGGAGTGTTGAAAGTGTTGATTGTATTAATAGATTACTTCAAAGAAAACCTCATTTAAGATTAGGTTCAAGAGGTGCTGCTGAAGTTAAAGAACATTCATGGTTTAAATATTATCCTTGGAAAGATATTTATTTAGGAAAATTTAAATCACCTTTTATTCCTAGACAAGGAGATAATTATGATTATAAATATTGTAATAAACCAGATAAAGTTAGTCTAACTACTCAAGAAAGATATTTAAATATTATCAATTCTAATAATTATAATTCTATTTTTAAAGATTATTATTATTTTAATAGAGAAGAAGAAGAAAATGAAAATGAAAATTCTAATTATCATTTAAGGAAATTTAAAAATCCACATTTAATTTATTTTGAAGAAATTGAAGGAAATTCTAATGATAATGATGCTGCTATTTCTAATCGATTTATTTTGAAAAAAAAATTAAGTAATGAAATTTATTCTGAAATTAAAAAAAATCCTGGAGGAGGACCTTTTACTTTATATAGATTATATAGTAATAAAAATAAGAATGGAAAAAGAAATAATACTTTAAGTTGGAGTCTTGGAAATAGTAGTAGAAATGATTCTGGAATTGATAATTCTTATAAAGGAAAAAGAAATGCTAAAGCTAGTGGATTTGGTTATTAGACTATTTTTATTGTTTTAATTAATTTTTTGTTTTTTTTTAGGTTTGTGATATAGTTATTAAATATATTTTTTTGTTTTTTTTAGAAGGTTAAAAGTAATTTAATTTTATTTTTTGTGTGGTGATATAATGGCAATGAAAAATAAAAAAACTCCATTCTTAATTTGATTATTTAATTTTTCTAACTTTATTTCATATTTTGTTTTAATAATTTATGTTAAAATTTTATTTTGATATTTAAATCAATAAAAAATATAATTAATAATTTAAATTTTAAAGTTACAATTATATAATAAATAAGCAAATTTATTTTGCTTTTTCTTTTTAAGAAATAACACAATCAAATATTTATTACAGAATTTTTGGAATTAAAAATATCCTTTTATATTTGGAGACAAAATTTTTTTATTTTTTTTAAAAAATAAAAATCTTTTTTTAAATTTAAAAAAAAATTAATAATATATAATTTATATATTTTTATTTAATTTTTAATCTTAAAATATTCAAGTTTTAAAAATAAAAAAAATTGAAGTTTAAATTGATTTGATAGGAAATTGAGAAATAAAAAAAGAGAAAAAATTGGGTTACCTCAGATTAATAAAATATGATATATGTTTAATAAGAATATTTGTAATGTTAATTTCTTCAAGTTTTATGAAGGAATTTTTGCATTTTCAAAATTAGAAAGAATAACCTTCTTTAAAATCTTGAAAAAATTCTTTCAATAATAACTAATATATTTTAACCTTAAATATATTCTATTTTTTTCTTGATTTTTTTTTACTTTAACCTAAAAATATAACAAAATTATATTAAGTACAAAATATTATTTAATTTAAAAAATTATTATAAATATTTTTTGAAAATATATTTTAATTTCTATATTAACTCTTTTGTTATAGAATAATTTCAATTATTTGATTATTTTATATTACATTTGCCGATGATAAACATTATTTTTATTTAAAAAGATATAATTTATATATTTTATTTTGCTTTTTCATTTTAAATTATTGGTTTTTTTGTGATAAATAACTCTTTCAGAAGTTATGTTACAAATCTATCACATTTAGATTTTATTATGATATTAGCCTTTTACAGAGAAATGCCCCAATATTTTTAACAATTTTCAAAATTTTACTCTGTTTCTCTTATTAAGTCAATATTTATAAAACGAAAAATTTATTTTTGAGCTGTTTCTTTATTTAAGACAAAAAAAATATATGAGAATTTTAATTCCATCTTTACTTAATTTAGTCTTTAGTTTTATTTAAAAATAATTAATAAAGATTAAAAAAATATTATCACTTTCATCATTAGTTATTTTAAATTGAGGGGTGGGGGCTGTTTCAATTAATTTAATAAAACCTAAATGATATATATAGAGACTAATATTTAAAAATGAATTTAAATAAAGTTTGTTTGTTTTGATTTGGATAATATGTAATTATATTTTTCTGATTATAGATTTAATCAAAAGAATTTTTTCAAATGTCTTTGATTTTCTATATTTCTATGTTTTCTTTGATTTCAGAAATTATTGTTAAATCTCTAATTTCAGAAGGTTTATATAAAGTGATAGAGTGTATGTCTTTTTGAAAAATTTTCAATAGTTTTATTTGTTAT
>JAEEGL012515754.1_pt1 | contig 11397 bp, 9 predicted proteins | sample 9134231 | NCBI WGS metagenome assembly JAEEGL01 (sample SAMN16246548, study PRJNA631951) | gut metagenome | biome: gut microbiome; feature: rumen; material: fiber-attached | host: Bos | place: Iran: Karaj | collected 2018-10
TATCCGCCAGTTCCGGCCGGCAGTCGGGATCCTGCATCTCCAGGGTGCTGCGGGATTTTTTATCCATCCAATTCAGATCCTTCCGTTCATAGGGTACGGCAGGAAGAATCTCGTACAGGGAAGCATCGGCAGCAACCGCAAGATTCTTAGCCAGTTTGGCAGTGCTTCCGCTCGCGCTGAAATAAGCGACCAGTCTTTTGTTCATTACCGTTTTTTCTCCTTTTTTTCTCCTTTAATATTGTCTTTCAACGCGGACTTCGATCCATTCTTTCTGTTCAGGACAGAATCTCACAGCGTAAGAAGCCATGCTCCGTCCTTCTGGGTATATCCCATTTTCTCCAGATACCCCCTGTGCTGATCCGTCAGAGTCTGCGTAAAGCGCAGGGTATGAACTCCGTTTTCCGGAAGTTTTTCATGCAGATACTTTCCTGCGGAGCAATCCCGGTATGCCGGCGTCGTATAATCTACGGCGACGTCAAAAGTGTCTCCCTGCCGCTTTCCGAGCAGAAGCCCGATCGGCGTTCCCTGGCAGCACGTGACAAACGCCGCGTTATTCCCCTCTGTCCCGGCAAAAGCGGGGAAGAAGGTTTTGATATCATCCTGATAGTAATTCTGGAAATACCTGACAAGAGAATCTTCCGTATCCGATTTCACAAGTTCATAGGGCATTTTCTTCCCTAACAGCTTTACCAGATTGACAACATTGATGATGATCAGGCACAGATTCATCAGTGCCAGCGGGAGAGCGCCGCAGATTACGGCATAGATTCCGGAGATTACGCTTCCTATGGTGTTGATAACCCTCAGCTTGACAATGGAGGACATCAGCATGGAAATCACAACCAGAAAAGACCCGATATACCCAATTATTTCAAGAACCATCATTTACTCCTTTTCTTCTCCAGAATTGCCCTTATAATCAAACACCAGCATGGTGATGTCGTCGAACTGCATCGCATCGCCCACAAAGCTGTTGATGTCTTTCTGCAGATTTTCCAGCAGCGCTTCCTGCCCGGCTTCCGGATTCTGATTCAGTGATTCCAGCATTCTTTCCGTTCCGAAGAGTTTGTAGTCCCGGTCGGAAGCTTCCGGCACTCCGTCCGTATAAACGAAGAGTCGGTCGCCCGGGTGAAGGGTAAACTCGTGTTCTTTAAACGTCTTTCCCTCCATCACTGCCAGGGCAGGAGAATGCCGGTATTTTACCAGTTCAAAATTGCTGCCCGCTCTGCAAAGCACCGGATGTTCGTGCCCGGCATTCGCAGCAATGCCTTTTCCGGTATCAATATCAATGATGGCCATCCAGACCGTGACGAAGAATCCAGAAGCGTTGTTTGAGCAGAGCTGGTTGTTGACATCCCTCATAATCTCTGCCGGCGTCCCGCCGAGCAGCGCCCGGTTTTTGATCATCGTTTTCGCAATTACCATAAACAGTGCCGCGGGCACGCCTTTGCCGGAGACGTCCGCCATCACCAGAGCGATATGCTTCTCATCCGTCATGAAGAAGTCATAGAAGTCTCCTCCAACTTCCCTTGCAGGGCTCATTGTGGCATAGATGTCAAATTCCTGAATCTCCGGGAACGGCGGGAAATTGTTCGGCAGCATATCAGCCTGGATCTGCTGCGCGATATTCAGTTCGGCGTCGATGCGCTCCTTCTCGGCCGTGATCGACCGAATCTCGTCCATGTAGCTGTCGATATCCCGGGTCATATCCGAGATCCCGACAGCGAGATCGCCGATCTCGTTTTTGGACCGAATTTTCGCAAGCTGATCCCGGACCTTCTCTCCGTCCTTCATGTCTCCGTATTCCTCGACATTCATCCGGACTTTCTGGAGCGGCCGAAGCACAAAGAAATACAGGTACAGCAGGCAGTAGATGGAAAGCAGAAGCTGCAGCAGTACATAATATGTGATGTTTATGCGAAGCTGGTCTTCTGCGTCAGCCCTGATCGAGGCGACTTCAAAGGTCATCCCGCTGATGACATTCATATCACCGATCCGGAAAAGATAGTGGTAGCGGTTCACCAGCTGGTCTGCATAGACGAACTTGTCGTTTTCCGTCTTCAGATTTCGGATGGTTTCCGCCTGCTCCGGGCTAAACTGCACAAGGGTTCCCAGTGTAAACGCGTTTTCCGGTCCGCTTCCCCGTTCCTGTGTTCCGTCGGAAGCGGTAATCAGGAAAATACAGTCTTCATATCGGTCGTCCGATGCGAAAAAATACAGATACCGGACATCATAGACCTGCTTCATGTTGTTCATCCGCAGCAGCCAGTGATTGAAAACAATCTCCGCAAACGCTTTCTGATCTTCCGGCGAGAATGTCTCAAGCTGCTCTGCTGTCACCCCGGTCAGGGTCACGCCCGCATGCCGGCTCAGAAACGCCGCTTCTTTGACTTCCGTTTTCTCGAAACTCTCATATTCCAGGTCAAGGTCATCTTCATAATGTGTAATCAGATAGTCAAGCACCCATTCATAAGCCTGATACTCTTTCAGAGAGTTCTCAATATCCAAGGTGACACCGGAGGACAATACATCTTTCTCTCTCTGCACGTTTTTATCCGCAATCTGCCTCATGATCACGTTGGAAAGAATTCCCGTCAGCGTCAGTCCGATCAGGAAAAAGATCAGGATTTGGGTGAAAAGACCGTTTTTCTTCACATCTATCACCTGCTCAGTCAATTCATCCGTTACTTCCCGATGGGTATTCTCCATACACGAAAAGCCATAGGATCTCACCCACCAGCAGGAAACTGGATCGACGAAGGCTCTGCCTCATGGTCAGGCCTTCCTGTTACGTTTATCTATTCACAGTTGCTATTACTTTACCATAGAATCCCGGCTTACACAAGTTTTATACGGATGACCGGAAGCCGGTTTCGGATTTCTTTTCGAATCGTCCGATTCACACTTTTCAAATTAGCCCCTTCTGCTTATAATGAGAACGGATCAGAAGGAAAGGCAGGAACAAACTTATGACTGTTCTGAGCATCGATATCGGCGGAACCAATTTCCGTGTTGGCGCAGTCCGGGAAGACGGAAGCCTGATCAAATTCGCAAAAGTCCCGACCAGCGCCGTCATCCATTCCGACGCTGTACTGGAAGACCTGATACATTTTATGAAATCCTTTTCTGATGAAATTCCCGTCGATGCAGTGGCGATCGGTTTTCCTGCCACCCTGAACCGGGAACGGACACGCGTGGTACAAGCCCCGAACATCCCCTTCATGGAAGATCTTCCTGTTTGCGAAAGCGTGCAACAGGAACTGGGCATTCCTGTTCTGGCCGAGCGTGACGCCACCTTTGCCCTCTGCTTTGACGTAGAGAAGTATCATCTTCCAACAGATGGAGTGATCTGCGGTATCTACTATGGCACCGGCATCGGCAATGCAATTCTGATCGACGGCAGACCGCTGATCGGAAGACATGGCACAGCGGGGGAACTGGGGCACATTCCGGTTCCCGGCTGTGATATTCCATGCGGCTGCGGAAATACAGGATGTATGGAAGCCTTTGCGGGCGGCAAAGCCCTCGCCCGGATTCAGAAGGAGCATTTTCCTGAAACGCCCATCGAAGAGATGTTCGCAAAGCATGGGGAGGAACAGATTCTGCGTGATCTGATCGACGGGATGGCTGTTGCCGCAGCTGCCGAAGTCAACATTCTCGATCCCGATCAGCTTGTACTGGGCGGAGGCGTACTGAACATGGAAGGCTTTCCTCGCGCATTTTTTGATGCACAGATGTGTGCCCATGTCAGAAAACCCCTGCCCTGGAAGGAGCTGAAACCAGTCTACGCGGAAGACGAGCCTGACAAGAGCGTACTCGGCGGCGCCATCTATGCACGCAGAAAACTGTCGGAACGAGTATAGGAAATCTGCGGATCAAGCCAACAGGCTGTCATAAACTCAATGGAATATTAACAAACCAGAACCGGAACGAAGATTCTGCAGATCTCCTGTTCCGGTTCTTTCTTTTACTCGTTTACAATCAGGTCCTCAAAGGCGCCGTCGCGGACCCAGACCGCCACATTGCGGCCTTCTGTCCGGAATTCGCCCCATCCTTCGTCATCAATGATAACGGTTTCCGTGCAGTTTCCAAGCACGTCGCGGAAGCTTTCTCCTGCGAAGCGGGTTCCGATATTCATCCGAAGAACGCCTCCCTCGCCGTTGGACAACACAACCGCAAGGCCGGAATTCTCGTGTTCCTCATCCCCGCCGCGGACCCAGCCGATCAGATGCTCGTTCTCAAAGCAGTCTTTCTGCTCGCCATAGGCGTAGAACCTGCGCAGTTTGATCAGTTTGCCGAGGTTCGGCACCATCGGTCGGTTCTTGACGGGATTGCCGTAATAATCGGAATAAAACACGCAGGGCACGCCTTCCTGCCGGAGCAGAATCAGCGCGTAAGCCAGGAGTTTAAACCAGTCGTCCACGAAGGACTGCAGGCTCTGTCCGTACTGCGTATCATGGTTGTCCACGAACGTAACGGCGTTTTCAGGCCGGGTCTTTACCAGGGTGTTGTCAAAAATCGTCCGCAGGTCATAGTTTTCGCCCGCCTGAGATGCGTTAAAAATGTTGTAATGCAATGCCACATCGAAGAGCGACATCTCGTTCTCCACGGCGTCCAGATAGTGCAGCAGGCGCTCGAGATCACCGCTCCAGTATTCTCCGACGGCGGGCAGTTTCTTTTGAGTCTGCTCTCGGATTTCATGCAGCAGCTCCCGATAGAAGGGGAAGCTGATGTGTTTGACCGCGTCCAGCCGCAGCCCGTCAATACCGGTTTCCTGCAGGTACCAGTTGAGCCATTTTTTTGTTTCCCGCACAACGACGGGGTTGGACATGTCCACATTCATGCCCATGAGATAGTCAAAGTTGCCGTTTTCCGGGTCAGTCTCCGGAGCCCAGCGTTTCCCGGTAAAACGATAGATGTTACCCTGCTCCTGCGAGGATTCATCCCAGTCAGTGCCGCTGAAGTGCCGGTGGTCCCAGGTAAACCGGCTGTATTTTCCGTTGCGCCCGGGGAAAGTAAATTTCGACCAGGCACGAATCTTCTGTACGCCGCCGATCTGCTCACAGCGATTCTCCGGGTTGTCCGTGACGGCTTTGATTACTTCCTGCTCGTCACCGCCCATGCGATGGTTGAGCACGATGTCAGCGAAAACCTTGATATTCACTGCCTGAAAGGCGCGTATGGCTTCGAGATATTCCTCCTTCGTGCCATATTTGGTACGGATCGTTCCCTTCTGATCGAACTCTCCGAGATCATACATATCATAAACGCCATAACCCACATCCTCCTGCGAGGTTCCCTTGTAGGCGGGCGGTAACCAGACCTGTGTAATGCCGAGGGCTGCGAGTTTCTCTGCCTTCGAAGCGCAGCGTTTCCACCACAGGCCATCGTTTGGCAGGTACCACTCAAAATACTGCATCATTGTTTCGTTAATATTCAACAAATTCCTTCTTTCTTTTTTGTTGATTCTGCACAATATACCACAGGAGAAGGAAAAAGTCAAATTTCAGACCCGAAAACGCCTGCGTTATGCTTTCATTTTTAACATCCTGTTCAAAAAGGGACTCTCTTTTTCGAGCATCTCACGGTTTCTGGATCATCGCCCGGCAACTCTCAGGCGGTGTCAGTTTTCCTGACTCAGGCATCTGTTTTCTGTTCTTCCAGCCATTCGGTAATGGCGTTCAGCGCAGTCTGCTGCTGTTCCCCGGCAGTAATGGCCGCCGCACGGTCCCCCACCTGATCTCCGTAGTCTCCAAAACCGGCGTGATTTCCGCCGTCAATGACCACTTCTTTGACTGTCCCGTACTGCGCTGCCGCTGCAACCTGGTCCATGTTCAGGACGCCGTCCTCAGACCCGTAGATCATCAGCATCGGTTCTTCGACCTCTTTGGTCGGATAGGCAGCGAGCAGGATCACCCCGTCCAGTTCGTGCTCCGCCGCATAGTTTGCAGCAACCGCGCCGCCGAGGGAATGGCCGCCGATATATCGCTTTTCAGCGCTGTGCTGCTCGAAGACGCTGTCCGCGGCATTCATCCCCAAAACCGCGAAATGGAGCGGCATTTTGACCAGACAAACGTCAATCCCGTTCTCCGCCAGGCTGTGCAGCAGCGGCGCGTAGGCGGTTTCTTCCACTTTCGCCCCGGGATAGAACACGAAAACCGCGTCATCCGCCGGTCCGTCAAAAAACCAGCCGTAGCTCGTTTTTTCAACCTGTACCGTATCGGATTCCAGCGCCTTTTTGGCGGTATCACCCGCATGATAATAGTCCGTGACAAACAGAACTACGGCCAGGACAATCAGCAGCAGGACTGCAGCTGCCATTTTCTTCCATTTCATGATGGTTGTGTTTCCTCTCCTGTTTCAAAATGCCGCCTGTATGGCGGAACCCAGAAAGCACCCCCGAACGGAGGTGCTTTCCTCTTTTTTATAATTCTTCTTTCGCCTTCTGCAGGGCTGCGGCAATGACCTGGTCCATGTCGTAGTATTTATACTCTCCCAGACGTCCTCCGAAGATTACTTTCTCTTCCTTGTTCGCCAATGCTCTGTACTCCTGATACAGCCTTCCATTCTTCTCGTCGTTCACGGGGTAGTAGGGCTCATCTCCCGGCTTCCATTCGGAACTGTATTCCCGGCTGATCACGGTCTTCGGCAAGTCGTTTCCGTTTTCGTCCTTTCCGAATTCGAACCACTTGTGCTCGATAATTCTGGTCCACGGCGTCTCGCGGTCGGTGTAGTTCACTGCGGCGTTTCCCTGGAAGTTCGGCATGTCCAGCAGCTCCGTCTCAAAGCGCACGCTGCGGTACTCCAATGTCCCCAGTTTATAGTCGTAGAACGCGTCGATGGGACCCGTGTAGACCACTTTCTCCGCCAGGGCATCCAGTTCCTCCCGATTCTTCAGGTAGTCACAGTTCAGCCGTACCTCGATATCCTGCAGCATATGCCATACCATTCTGGTGTAGCCGCCGACGGGAATGCCCTGATACAGAGCGTTGAAATAGTTGTTGTCGTAGGTCAGACGCACCGGCAGCCGCTTGATGATAAAGGCCGGCAAATCTTTGCAGTCCCGTCCCCACTGCTTCTCGGTGTAGCCCTTGACCAGCTTCTCAAAAATATCGCGTCCGATCAGGGAGATGGCCTGCTCCTCCAGGTTCTGCGGTTCCCCGGTGATTTCCCTCCGCTGTTCGGCGATCTTCGCCGCAGCTTCCTCCGGCGTCACCACCCCCCACATTTTATTGAAGGTGTACATGTTGAAGGGCAGGCTGTATAATTCGCCCTTGTAGTTCGCCACCGGGGAGTTGGTAAAGCGGTTGAAGGTTGCAAAGCGGTTCACATAGTCCCAGACTTCTTTGTTGTTTGTGTGAAAAATATGCGCTCCGTAAACGTGGACTTTGATGCCTTCGACATCCCGGGTAAAGACGTTGCCAGCGATCTGAGGTCGTTTGTCTATGACCAGGACCGACTTGCCCGCTGCTTTCGCCTCGTGCGCAAATACGGCACCGTAGAGGCCCGCGCCGACGACCAGATAATCATACATATCCACATTCTCCTTTTCTGTTCTATGATCGTGCTTTCAGGTGCTTTCAGTATAAAGCAAAGCTGTCGGAATGGCAAGGGGCATCCTCCCCGCTTGACAACTTTGCGGCGCGGTCGTATACTCTTGCCGCGGGTTTTCCCGCTCCACCCATACGCACAGGAGTGTGATTCCCATGGTATTTGACGATAAAACGCTCGCCCCCTACCGGGGGAAAGAGCCATATATATTCCTCAGCTATTCCCATCGCAACTCTGATCAGGCCTCCCAGATTATCCGCCGGCTGAACCAGCTGCGCTTTCGCGTCTGGTATGACGAAGGCCTGATTCCCGGCCGCGAATGGGACGAGAGCATCGCCCGCGTTATTATGGGCTGCAGCTACTTTGTCGCATTGATCTCCAAAGAGTATCTCGCCTCCGCCAACTGTCGGGATGAATTGAACTACGCCCGTGACAAGAACAAGCCTCTCCTGCTTATCTACCTGGAGGAGGTTTCCCTGCCTGCAGGGATGGAGCTGCGCCTCGGGCGTCTGTTTGCCATTCACTGCGACCGTTATCCCGATGAATCTGCGTTCTACACCCGTTTCTTTGATGCCGAGGGCATTGAGCGCTGCTGTGCCGATGTGCCGCCTGAAATTGTCCAACGCAAGGCGAAGCTTGCAGCGCAGGCTAAAGTGCAGGCTGAAAGCGCTTCCAGGAATCCGACGAATGCTTTCTCCGATGACACCATTGAGGAGTCAGAGCCGGAATATGAACCGGAACGGCACCGCTCCGGGCTTCCGGTATTCGGAGTTTTTCTGTTGTTCGTGCTTCTTGCCGCGGCGTTTATTCTGCTGTACTATCTGGTTCCGTTCGGCTCTCCCGCGCCGCCGCCCACTCCAACCCCGGTCGTGACAAGTACGCCGGTTCCCTCGGCGCAGATTGACTTTGAGCCGAGCCCCTCTCCTGTTGTGACCGAACTGCCCGTCGTCACTGACACACCGGAGGTCACGCCGACACCAACGCCAACGCCGGAAACAACCCCCACCCCGACTTTGCCGCCGGAGCCGACCTCGGACCTGATCATTGAGACAGATCCCACTCCGACCCCGACTTTGCCGCCGGAACCGGAAATTGACCTCACCACCCCCGACGACATGAATACCGATACCGAACCAGACGATATGAATATTGTTATCATCAACGGATAAGTCCAGGCCCCCGGATTCACCGGGGGCCTGGTTTTTCAGAGTTTTACTTTCTGCGTTTGGTGCTGTTCTTGTAGTTATACGCTTCTTTCTCTTCCGCTCTCCTGTCCAGCAGCAGGATCGTCCCGACCGCTACCGCACCGACGGCCAGCGCAGCCAGACCGAAGTACAGGAAGATCTTCCCGCCGCGTTTCGGCGCAGCGTTCGGGTCTTTGGTCACTTCCGGCGTCGGTGTCACCTCGGGGCTCGGGGTCACTTCAGGGGCCGGGGTCGGCGTCGGCGTTGCAGTTGGTGTCGGCGTCGGCGTGGGCGTGGGGGTCGGCGCGGCAGACGGGCTCGGCGTCGGCGTCGCAGCCGGAGCACCGTTTACATGCACAATGGCATAATTCGTCCGCGTGCTGCCGTTGTTGTTGCGGTATTCGCAGTAGGCGCGCCAGCCGTTCATTTCCGCGGGGATGCTGCTCAGATGCAGGTTGCTGTACATTCCGTTTTCTATCTTCAGTCCCGGGAATGCGGTTGCCACCGCCTGATCGTCATAGCGATAGTCCGTCTTTCCATCCGGGCTGACAAAGTGCCAGGCTGCGTACAGCGCGTTGCTGTAATTGGCAATGAACCAGCAGTCGCCGCCTACGTCCACGGTCTCATCCGTCGGGTGTTTTGTCACCGTCGGCAGTGCCGGAGTGGGAGTCGGCGTTGCAGTTGGAGTCGGGGTGGGGGTTGCTTCCGGCGTCGGAGTCGGGGTTGGGGTTGCCTCGGGGAACGTCACGCTGCTCTCGTCAACTACAATCACCGTAGGCGTATCCGTCCCGGAACTTCCCTGGTCTCCCGAGGTGTCCGATGCAGTCGAACCGCCTGTGGTACCACCGGTATCGCCGGAGCCTTCGGACCCGCCCGTGGTGCTGCCGCTGGCATCGCCGGAACCGGTCGTTCCACCGGTGTCACCAGTGCCTGTACCTCCGGATTCTCCGCCCGTCTGGTCGCCGGTAGGCGCGTCGGGCGTAATCGCGCCGACGTCGGTGCTGCCGCTGCCATCACCGGTGTCCGTCGCCCAGGCTATATTCCCGGGCAGCGCACACAGCAGCGCCGCCAACAGCAGGACGCATAATATTTTTTTCCATTTCAGGTTCATATTCATTCCTCCGTTTCACAGAGCTGCCCCAGAGGGGATTTCAAGCTCTGTTCCGTGCATTATATCTCATTTTTCTTCATTACACAAGTCGGGACATGATTTCTTCGTTTTTATTTGCCCTTATTCCTGCTTTCTGTTATACTGACACCAACAACAAGCACCTCCGGGGAGGTTGTGACATGAAACAAGGCGTTTACAGAAAAATGATCCTGTGTCTGCTGGTATTCTGCTTCGCATTGGTCAGCACCGGTGCGGCAGACGATCCACAGGTATATTATAACGCCACAAAGCAAATGGAAATCGGGAACTATGCGGAAGCAGCACGCGTATTTGAAACCATTGCTGGGTACCAAGACGCTTCTTCCCTCGCGCTGTACTGTAAAGCCTGGCTTCTGGCCGAAGAGGGCAGATATGGCGAGGCGTCCGCTGCCTTTGACGCAATCGGCGACTGCAGAGACAGCAAAGAACTCGCCGTTTATTACGACGCCTGCCGGCTGGAAGAAGAAGCGCTCGATGCTCCTGAAGTCTATATTGATGCGGCAGAACGCTTTCTCAGCATCAGCCTTTTCGGAGACAGTTCCTTCCGGGCCACATGTTGCCTGCAGGACCTGTACGATGTGGCAAAAGACCGTCTGGTAGCGGGGGACTATCTCCTGGCGTCTGCCTATTTTCAACTGCTCGGCAGCTACTCCAAAGCGCCGGAAATGCTTCGGACGGCGCAGATGATCCCCCATTTTATACTCAGCCCGGAATTTGACATTCTGGACCAGCAGATGAACATTGTCCATCAGTATGACGGCGCAGTTCTTTACCTGGGGGACAAAGCAGACCGATTCTTTCTGAATTTCTCGCTCTGCATTGAAAACACGGCTCCGGAAGAGGCCGTCTTCCTGGTCACCGCCGAGATTGACGCCGATGAATACGCCTGGGACGAGAGCCACGCTGCTGCCGGAGACAGCCTGTACTACAGTTTTACAGACCTGGATACCCCTGAATACTTTACAGAAGGAAACCACAACTGCGTCTGGTATGTCAACGGCATTCCGGTTCTGTCCATTCCCTATACCGTTTATACGGGCATTTCCGAAGCGTGGAGAGAGGATATCAACATTGCAAAGCAGATGAAAGCGGAAATCTTCATCTCCCGGTACGACAAAAACGCGGCGGAGCCTTTCTCTGCCCTTACACAGGAAAGCCCGCTCCTGCTCTCCGCCCTGCGTGAGGGAGGCGCTTATGTTCCGGTTTTCACCGTAACCAACCCGTTGAAAGAGTCCGCTTCGGTTTTCATCTCTGTTGTAATTGACGGCAGGGCCACAACATGGGGAGAGGTAACGCTGGAAGCTGCTGATCCCATGCACTTGTCCTCCCCCTGGTTTCTGTCCGCAGGCAGTCACAGCATTCAGGTCTATGTCAACGGTATCCGCCTGGCAGACCGATCCTTTGAAATTGTGGATCAATAACAGTCGATACCTCAGCGAGTCAACAAAACTGACAAAATGATTCCCGCCGGCACTTGCCGGCGGGAAGTTGTTTTTCAGAACAGATTTTTGA
>JAEEGL013186622.1_pt1 | contig 11397 bp, 8 predicted proteins | sample 9134231 | NCBI WGS metagenome assembly JAEEGL01 (sample SAMN16246548, study PRJNA631951) | gut metagenome | biome: gut microbiome; feature: rumen; material: fiber-attached | host: Bos | place: Iran: Karaj | collected 2018-10
ACCTTTACAGCAGCGGCAGAGACGGCACAGGAAACTGTCGCGCAGTCTGAAACGGAATCTGCGGTGCAAAAAGTTGTAACTGAATACAGTGAGTTATGGACAGGAACAGTCACGTTCCGGACAGGCGTCCCGGCACAATGGCTCGTCCGTGTTCCGGATGACACCGAACCGAAAGGCTGCAGTGCCACAATCAAAATTCCCAGTCTTGGGTGGGGGACTGATACCCGCAGCAAGGAGGAGGGGCATCTGACACTTGTACAGGGTGACAATCTGGTTTACGAATTCACGCCGCAGGAAGCAGGCGATTTTCTGTTCACATGCTGGATGGGCTCTGGCTGCCATTCCAACTACATCCATGTCACCGCAGACGGAATCCCTGACAGCAATGCTATAAAAGGTATAAACGGTCACACGGAGTCTGCGCATACTGAACAGACCACAAGTACAATATCAGGAACAACGGCAGCAACCGCCAAAGTGACTACGGCTGCGTTCGGATCTGCCGCCGCAGCTTCGGCTGGTGCTTCCGGACCGAAAACCGGCGAACACAGCCTTGCAGGTATGATTGCACTTCTGTTCAGCTTTCTGGGAATTGTATTCGTAACGGGCAGGCGCCGGAAAATAACATGAAACGAAGCGAGTCTGTGAATTGCAGACTCGCTTTGTTCATAAATGCGATCAAAATGTTGTATCCGGTTTCGGGTTGATTCCTATGAAGCACTTGTTTCCCATCCCTTGCAGACATCGCACCATCCGGCTGCATCGGAAGCCTGTTCCAGTTCATCCGGCGTCAGCTTTACAGATGTGAATTCATTCCCGGCTGACGGATGTATGACAGAAAACCGTTTCATCGAAACATCCAGCCATACCGGAATACCCTCTGGAACAGCAAACGGGCATACGCCGCCCGGTACAAATCCTGTCAATTCTTCCACGCGGTCTCTCGTGATCATGCTGGGCTTAACATGAAACTGCGCCTTGAATTTCGAGCAGTTTACACGACCGTCGCCGGCCATTACAACAATAACCGGTTTCCCTTCCACAAGAAAGGATAGTGTCTTGGCAATCTCCGCTTCTGAGCATCCGAGCTCTTTTGCAGCGTGTTCGACCGTATCAATCGTGTCTGTATGGTCGATTATTCTGTCTGCAAATCCTTTCTTGCTGAGCCATTCATTAACCTTTTCGTTTCTCATATTTGATCTCCAGTTTATTATCTGTAATTTGCAGAAACCTCATCAAAAGATCGCTCGCCGCGAATATATGCTTCATATGCGATTTCCGCGTCTTTACCATGAAATACCGCGCATATTCCGCACATATCACAGTCTGCGATACAAGGGAATCTACATTTGATATAGTTCCTGCGTTCTTCTGCTGTGGAATTCTTGATATCCGGTGCTGTATTCATCCGCTGTCACCTCATTTGATCATCCGGTTCTGGCGGTATTGTTCCATATATGTCCGATTGATCTCGCTGATCTCCCGTTTCCCGTCAATATAATCCTGATAAATGCCGAACGGACTTCCGCCGCCAAGCCAGCACGATGAGCAGTTCTCACAACCGCCGCCGCCGCAGTCCAGTGACTCCCTGATGATCTGTTCACGCTCTTCACGGGTGGTATCCTTGATCAGAATGGATTTCATAAGAATGCAGTCTCCTTTACCCGATTATGCCGTCTGCCAGACAATCATGTACAGTCCGGTGCTCACTATACATATAGGATTGATATGATTATATCATACATGATTATATTTGTCAATACATGAAATGTGCCGGGATTATAAATTCCGGTTATCAATTACAATCGGTTTTCTGTATTGGACAAATGCCGATATGTATGCTATGATAGAGCCATACCAAACAAGGAGTGATGCACATGAAGCAAAACAAATACTATTTTGTATCAGGGGTGCGAATGCGATGTTGCCTTTCATCGTCCGCAATCTAAAGATAATAATTGAAAGGTGAATGATCAAGATGAATCATACAATCAAATTTGCTGCGGTTCTCGCATCGTTTACGCTCCTGACAGGCTGCGGTGCGTTGAATTCTCCGGCAGATAATTCTGTGTCAGAGGCGCCTGCTGAAAGCACTGCGGAAGAAACATCCGCAGCGGAAAGCACCGATGCAGCCAGTTCTTCTGACGAAAGCACGGCCGATGCAAGCAATGGTGACAGTAATACCGCCGCAGCAGCAATCGGTAAGCCGGAAAAAGACAAACTTGAACTCGGATACCTATACTCCACCGCGCATCTTCTGGCATTCGTTGCGCAGGAGGAGGGATACTTTGCGGAGGAAGGGCTGAATGTAACGCTGACGCAGTTTTCCAGTGCCGGCGAACTCGTCAACGGTCTGGAATCCGGCAAGCTGGATGTTGCGTTTATCGGCTCCGTCCCGACGCTGACCTTCCAGAGTCAGGGACATGACGTCACAATCATCGGCGGCGCGATGACAAACGGCCACGGCTACGTCATTAAGTCTGAATTTGCTGAAAAAGACGAAGAAGGCGTTGAAATTCTCAAGGGCAGGAATGTTGCATCGGTCAAGAATTCCGTTCAGGATGCTGAGCTGCAGATCCTGCTGAAGGATGCAGGCATTGAGATCGGCGAGGGCGAGGACAAGGTGAATATCGTGTACTTCGACAGCCAGAAGGATGCCTACGCGGCACTTTCCAATCAGACCATTGATGCCGCATCGGTCTATTCGCCGTATGCTTCCCTTGCGAAATCGCAGGGCTACAAGGTCGTTTACTACTGCGCACATGAAAAGGCGCTGGAAAATCAGCCCTGCTGCCGTCAGGTCGCGTCCACTGCGTCGGTCAAGGCAAATCCGAACACCTATACCGCACTGGAGCGTGCATTCCTGAAAGCATACCACTTTACACAGAGAGATCATGAAAAGACGATTGCCGATGTCAAAACGTATATTGACATTGATGAGGCATTCATTGATACGGAAGTTTACGGCGGATACAGCGTATCGAGCCCCGATCCTGACAAGAAGGGTACACTGACGCTGAAAGATACGATCGTTGAACTTGGCTATACCGAGGATTACGACATTGAGCCGCTGTATAATACCGATATTTATAAAACTGCGTTGGACAGCATCCTCGCAGACGGAGCAGATGATATATATAACTCATTAAAGGAGCATTTTGATGCCTATGAATAAAAACTGAATGAACAAGTTACTTCCTGAAAATTTGCTTTGACAAAATCCCTTGCGCATATGTGCAGGGGATTTTTCTAAAATAACCAGAGATGAAAAAAGGTGAGAAACATGAATGATATACTAGCGCAGGCAATTTATCAAAAATACATTGTTCCCACAGAACGGAAGCCTCAAAAATATCTAGGTGTGGAACTGGAATATCCGCTTGTTAATCTATCCCGGAAGCCGGTGAATGTTCCAGCTGTTCAGGAAATTGTGCAGGACTTTGTCACAGAATTTGCATTTACAAAGCAGTCCAGAGATGATAACGGCAATCTGTATTCAGCAACTGAACCAGCTTCCGGCGATAATCTTTCTTTTGACTGCAGTTTCAATACCATTGAGTTTTCGTTCGGAAAAGAGGAGAGCATTGCCGTATTGCATAAACGGTTTGCGGCTTACTATGATTATTTGCAGCCACGGCTGCGGGAGATCGGTCATCTGATGACCGGGATGGGCATTCATCCGTTCTATCTGTATAATGAAAACGTTCCGATAGCCAACGACCGCTATCGGATGCTGTTTCACCATCTGGAATCTTACAACGCATACGAATCCCCTCTTTTCCATCGGTTCCCGAATTTCGGAATGTTTGCAGCCGCGTCCCAGGTACAGCTGGATGTGCAGAAGAATGATATCATAAAAACGCTGAACACCATGAATCTGCTCGAGCCTTATAAAGCACTGTTGTTTGCGAATTCTTTTTTCGAGCGTCTGCCGGAATTGGTAGTGTCCCGCGACTATTTGTGGCGATACAGTACGCAGGGCTATAATCCGCATAATCTGGGAATGTATGATACGGTCTTGCACGATCTTGATGAATATATTGAATATGTCAAAGGGCAAAGCATCTATTGTGTCGGAAAAGGAAACAAATACTACCATTTCAAACCGATGCCGCTTCGGGAATATGTGCAGGAAAGAAAAATCAGCGGTCAGTATTTTGAAAACAATGAATGGCATCGGGAGCTATTTCAGCCAGATGTTGCAGATATTAAAGATCTGCGGACATTCAAGTTCGCTGACCTGACATTTCGCGGAACGATCGAATACCGCAGCGCATGTGAACAGCCGATCACGGATGTATTTGCGCACGCAGCATTTCATGCTGGACTTGCCGAAGAAATTGATGCACTTTCGGAATTGCTTGCTCAGGATCATGTACTGTATCAGCATGGCTATACCGCATCGGAGCTGCGCGAACTGACTACGAAACGAAAGCTTCCTCTTTTTGCAAATCGGAAAGAAATTTCGGCGCAGCTTATGCATATCCTGGAACTTGCACAAAGCGGACTGCAGAAACGGGGGCTGCATGAAGAAAACTATTTGCAGCCGCTTTTTACCCGTGCTGAGCGGTTATCGAATCCTGCACTGGATTTGCTTTCCGGCCTGGAGCGTGGCGACAAAATTGAAAAATGGATTGAACGATATGCGAAACGAAGCGAAATCCTGATCGCATAAAGGGAAAACAACTATTGCTTTTTCGCTGTGCTATGCTAGAATAAAGCTGCAATTAAATGGGTATCAGATAGGGATAAACAAACCTGCCCGCATCAAGTGATGTAATATATAAATAATAAATCAGCCGCCCGAGGGCGGCTGATTCTTACTGTTTCATTTCCGATATTTGAAAAGAATGTCCGGATTCGGAAAAGAGAGCGATTCGAAAGCTCTCTAGCGCAATGCAAAAGCATCGTAGATTCGTACTTTCTGACATGCTGTTTCCGAGGCGTATGCGATTTCGTGTGCAGTAAAATGAGCATCTCCTAAGTTTATAAACACCCCACCTGTCCAGCAGGCAACGCAAAAAAGCTCTGTAATACTTGCCGCTTTGTTTTATGAATTGAAAGTTAAATCTTCTTGACAGCCATGGAATAATCAGTTATAATAAAAATGATTAGTTAAAAGCACCGGACTAAAGTTCAAAAAGGAGTTTTATTATGATTACAAAAAGATTATTCTCTGCAATGCTTAGTATACTTGCGATCACTTGCCCTATTTCTAACTTTAATATTATTGAAACAACTGAATCTATAGCAATTAAAGCGGAAGATATATCAGTGAATACAGGGACTTGCGGAGATAGTGTGACGTATTCCCTTGACGATACAGGAAACCTGACTATCAGCGGAAAAGATGCTATATATGACTATGTTGACGGAGAGAACCCATTTGCCAATAATGAGCAGATTAAACAAGCAGTAATTGAAGAAGGAATAACGCATATAGGTGAATTTGTATTTGCAAACTGTACTTCACTTACCAGCGTAATCATCCCGGATTCTGTAACAAGTATCGGTCAGTATGCTTTCAGCGGTTCAGCCGTTAAGTCGATCGTCATTCCCGAATCAGTGGTAACACTGGATACAAACAGTATGTTTATGGATTGTAAGGAACTTGAGTCTGTGGTTCTCCCGCAGTCTGTAACAGTGTTATACAGCAATGCTTTCAAGAATTGTGTACAGCTGAAGGAAGTTGATATTCCTGATTCCGTAACTGCAATACAGAATGATGTTTTTTCGGGAACCACATTTACATCGCTGTTTATTCCTTCAGAAGTTACCATGATAAACGGAAATGCTCTGAGAGGCAGCAAGATCGATACAATTTATGGATTCAAGAATTCTGCTGCAGAGGCATTCGCAAAGAAAAACGGACTGAATTTCATCGAATGTGAAGAACGAGTATGGAAAAGAACTGACAGCCTGCCCATTGCAGGTGTTTATAAGCTTGAATGTGATGTAGACGTTAAAAACTATATCACAATAAGCGAAATGCTTGATCTTGATCTGAACGGTCATACTGTCAGTATCCCTGAGATCATTTGCAGCAGCACAAGCAATGTTATAATCAGAGACAGCGATCCGCAGGAGAAAGGCACAATCATTTGTACAGAGGATCGCAATCTGATAACATCATATAATAAACTGACCATTTATGGCGGAAACTTTTATGGCTATGATAAGAAAACGGTCTGCGCAACAGTGCGGATCAATGACGGTAATTTTGATTTGTACGGCGGTGAGATCACCGGATACTACAGTCATGCGCTCTCCGTAAGAACCAAAGACGGCATTATAAACATTATGGGCGGAAAAATGGAAGCTTCCTCTGCAGATAACGGAAAAAGCAACGTATATTCAGTATGGCTTGCTGATACATTTGCCGGTACGCTCAATATAACAGGCGGAGAGCTGCATGCAGACCTTGGTGCAGCGGTCAGCGGCTCTCCTTCGGACTGCATCGTGAATATATCCGGCGGAAAGATATTAAGTGACTATGATTATGGTTTTAAGTGCATGAAAAAAGGTACTGTAAATCTAAGCGGAAATATCTGTATGAAAGGAGAGAAGGGCGGTATTTACGTTCCAGACGGAAAAACGATAAATATCACCGGTGCTATAACCGGTGCTGATGTAAGTGTTTATGCTGAAGCATCCGGTTTACTTACGAACGGACTCGGTAAGTACATCAGTGCTTCAACACTGAACCGGTATTTGCCTGATATAAAATCAAATGGTTCTATTTCAGTAAATAATGACGGAGAACTGATCATAGATGTTCCTGTTGTTTCATCAACAACAGCTGTATCAGATTCAGTATCTTCAACAACCACTACAACATCCGCCATGGATAAGCCGGTTACCACAACTGTAAAGGCAACCACTACAACCGCGAGCGCAGCGACAACGACAGCACCGTTCACCACGACGGCATCGACAGAAACGACTCCGGTCGTTACGACCTCTGCCACACCTGCTCCGCTGCGCGGCGATGTGACCGGCGACGGTGAGGTCAGTGTTGATGATGCGCAGCTGACGCTCAAGGCTTATACTGAGCGCATTGCAGGAAATGACATGAAGCTGACTGCTGAACAGATCAAGGCTGCGGACGTTGACGGCAACGGCGAGATCAGCGTTGAGGATGCACAGAACATTCTGAAATATTATACGGAGAAATCAGTTGCTGGAAAAGATATCACATGGGATGATATCTTCGGAAAGAAATCGCAGTCATTGCCGCGATTGATCAGAAAAAGGATTTCGGCTTTGCTCCGAAACTGAATTGATATATAGTGAATGCCCGGCAGTGCCGGGCATTTCGCTTTCCACTTTTTCTGAATTGTTATGCTTTTCTTTTCCGATATTTGAAATGAATATCCGAATTCGGAAAAGAGAACGATTCGAAAACTCTCTAGCGCACCGTAAAATCGCCGTAGATGCGTGCGTTCCAACATGGCATTTTCGAGGCATGTGCGATTTCGTGTGCGGTAAAATAACGCCGCCTAGGGCATTGGCTAGCCCATTCTGTCACGCAGGCAGTGTGAAAAGAACTCCGTAACACTTCTTGTTTAATTTTCTTAATAGAAAGCTGAATTTGCTTGACACTTGCGAAATTATCAGTTATAATAAATAAAGATAGTTAGAAGCACCGAAGCCAAGACAAAACAAAGGAGTTCACTATGAAGTACACGTATAAACGTATCCTGAGCATCTTCACAGCGGCTGCACTGACAGTCTGTGCCCTGCCGCAGAGTACGCCTTTACTGCTGCGCCCTGCGATTACTGCAAGCGCAGCGAATACAAGCGGTACCTGCGGAGAGGACTGCACATGGACACTGGGCAGCGAAGGAACGCTGACGATCTCCGGCAGGGGTGATATGGAAGACTACTCGGACGATTCACTTGTACCATGGAAAGAGCAGAAAAAGAATATCAAGGCAGCTGTGATCGGTGACGGAGTCACACGCATCGGAAAGAATGCATTTGACGGATGTTCCGGATTAGGATTTGTCACGATCCCGGAGAGCGTCACCAGTATCGGTGAATGCGTGTTTTATGGCTGCACCGGATTGAAATCCGTTACTGTTCCGGCGGGAGTTACGAGTATTGAAAAGCTTACTTTTCAGGGCTGTTCCGGTCTGACAGAGATCAATCTGCCGTCCGGCATCACAAGGATCGGTAATTATGCGTTTTACGGCTGTTCCGGTCTGACAGCATTCACAATTCCGGAGCATGTGACAAGCATCAGTGTGAATGCCTTTGCTTTTTGCAGTAAAATAGAAGAGATTACGATTCCGGCAAGCGTTACTGAAATTGATGCATGCGTGTTTATAGACTGCAGCGATTTGAAGACGATCACGATCCTGAATCCGGAATGCGAAATAGTTTACGATGAATTTGCAAGAATGGTTCCGAAAACGACCGTGATCCGCGGTTATGCCGGCTCTTCTGCGCAGGCTTACGCAGAATACTTCAGCCAGGCATTCGAGGAAATAACTGTTCCGGAAATTACCGCTTCCGGAACCTGCGGCGGAAACCTGACATGGACACTGGACAGCGAGGGTACGCTGTCGATTTCAGGCAGCGGCAGGATGTCTGAATGGAAAGAAGGAGCGGATATTCCGTGGAATGAACAGAGCGCTGACATTAAATGTGCTGTGATTGCAGACGGTGTCAAAAATATTGGCAGCTGTGCATTTGAAGCCTGTTCCGCCCTGACCTCTATTGAGATTCCTGACAGTGTTACAAGCATTGGCGATAGTGCGTTTTATCATTGCTCGAGTCTGACCGACATTGAGATTCCGAACAGTGTATTCAACATTGGATGGTGTGTATTTGAGGGCTGTACTGCTCTGAACGCCGTTGTCGTTCCGGACAATGTCACGGATATCCCGGTCTCCGCTTTTTATGGGTGTTCCGCTCTGACTTCCGTAGAAATCCCGGACGGTGTGACAAGAATCTCCCAAGGTGCTTTCAGCGGCTGTTCCGCTCTCAACTCTATAGAGATTCCGGACAGCGTCACAAGTATCGGCGAGGGTGCGTTTTATCACTGTTCTGCTTTGACAGTCATTGAACTGCCGGACAGTGTCACAAACATTGCCTACAGTGTATTTGAAGGCTGTTCAGAGCTCAACAACATCACAATCCGCAATGCCGAATGTGAAATATTTGATGCACCGGAGACGATTTCTGCGCAAACCGTTATCCGCGGTAATGCTGCCTCGCCCGCCGAAGCCTATGCGCAGAAATATGAACGAGTATTTGAATTACTCAGCGACGCAACGGAAGATTCTGTCAGTGACTGGGCAGAGAAATCCGTGATTTCCAAAGGCACAAAAGAAGCTGAACTGGTTGTGCGTGTCGGTGATATTGATGCCTGCAATGATAAAGATGCTGTTGCCGAACACGGTTACGATCCCTTTACAGCAAAAAGCCAGTATGCGCACGGTTATCCGTGGTCAAAGGATGATACTGATCCAGCTGGAACAGACCGTATCTTTGTCGGCTCTAAATGGAACGGGGAAAACACAGACGGTTACTCCTCCAATTATGCAGCTTACAAAAACGGAAACGACAAAGACAACGCATATGGTGACGGCGCGCTGTCCTTCACGATGGAATATGATGCATCGGAGATCGGAGTGAAAAGCGTGATCCTCCAGCTATGCATTGACGATTTTCAGGCAAATTCATGGGACAGTGTGTTTACGGTCACGCTGAACGGAAAGGACGCGCCGTTTATTGCGGAGCTTCTGAACCATACCGATCAGACCGGTCCGACTGCGTATATTGTTTCCGCTATGATTCCTGCCGGATTCTTTGCGGATATTGCTTCCGGAAAGCTGACCGTTGTGATCGATGAAATCACCGGTATCGGTGACGGCTATGCGATCGACTTCGCAAAGCTGCTGATCAACTATAATGATCAGATTTTTACAGGCTCATTCAGCGGAAAGACTGAACCCGAAGCGACCGTTCGTTTACTAGGCACTTCCACTACTGTAACCGCATCGTCTACAGGAGAATTCACATTCAGCGCAATTCCCGGCATTAATGCGGTACGTGCCTCGAAAGAAGGTTTCGTTGAGAATTACAAAAGCGGGATCGTGCTCAGCGCAGGTACAGAGTGGAAACCGGAAATCCATCTGGAAGCAGGAGAAGGCGGCTCAGATATTGACTTTTCCAGCTTCGCAGAAACCGGAATATCATCCATAAAAGGCGACCTGAACAATGACGGCACAGTCAGTGTCGAGGATGCACAGCTTGCTCTGCTCGCGTATGTGCAGTCTATGGCAGGACTGGAAAGCGGCCTGACGGAGCAGCAAGCAAAGGCTGCTGATATCAACGGAGATAAAACCGTATCCGTTGAGGACGCACAGCTGATTCTGATTTATTACGTCAGCAATACGATTTCCGGCCAGAATGTCACCTGGGATGAACTGCTCGGCAAAAAAACGCAGGCATTGCCGCGATTGCTCAGAAAGATGAATATCCTTCTGAACCTGAAATGATATAACATAGTGAATGCCCGGCAAACGCCGGGCATTTCGCTTTCCATATTATTCTGATTTACCATGCGTTTATTTTCCGATATTTGAAGACTATTTCCTTATTCGGAAATCAGCTTGTTGCGATTGACATATATTGCGTTTTGCTGTATAATTAATATGTATAAATACTCGAAATCTGCTCTTATCAGAAGTGGAGGTGTGCTTTATGACAATACTCTCAAAAAAGGAAATGTCAGAAGAAGATATCAAGCTTCAATATATCACTCCTGCAATTCTTGCCAAATGGGATAAGAATAGGATTACTATGGAAACAAAGATCACTGACGGCAAAATCTGCCTGAACGGTAACTTTGTCCATAGAGATAAGAAAAGTGCGAAGTTTGCGGATTATGTTCTCTATTGGAATAGCAGCTTCCCGATCGCTATCGTTGAGGCGAAAGACAACAGTCACAGCATATCATTCGGCTTGCAGCAGGCAATCACCTACGCTCAGATGATGGATGTGCCCTTTGTTTACAGTTCCAATGGGGATTCGCTTTATCCGTAAAGCTCATTTGCTGACCGAAGTCAGCAGCGAGATCAGTGGTATCGCTTTTCTCATTATCCGTGTTTCCACCTCCGACCAGTTTCAGCAGCTCCTCATCGGACAAACCGCTGGCACGGAGTTTCTTCAACAGTGAATGCTCCGAAGTAATGATCTCATCAAGCTCCCTGGGCTTGCAGTTATATTTCTCCGCCATTGCCAGACGAGAAACTTCTTTCAACTTGTCCTCCAGTGTTTTCTTTTTCGCCGTATCGCTGGCGATACGCTTTTCCAAACCTTTGATCTTCTCGATGAGCTGATCTCTTTTCTCTGTATAGATGCCCATAGAAAAATCACAACCTTTCA
>JAEEGL014269623.1_pt1 | contig 11397 bp, 3 predicted proteins | sample 9134231 | NCBI WGS metagenome assembly JAEEGL01 (sample SAMN16246548, study PRJNA631951) | gut metagenome | biome: gut microbiome; feature: rumen; material: fiber-attached | host: Bos | place: Iran: Karaj | collected 2018-10
AAAGTTCCTGTATGATTTAAAAGCCATGCCAATTCAGTATGATTTAATTGTTAAGGCAAAATTCTGGCACGCTATAACTTATATCATTATTGCAGATATTTATGTGTCACTTTTACTTACTGGCCTTGGGCTTTTTCTGGGACTTACATTACCAGCAGCCGCTTATGTAAGGATTTTTATTGGTGCAAGTTTTGTTTCACTTTCAGTTTCAGTGCTTATTGTGCTTATTGAAATGTTTATTGATACAGTCAATCCAAAACTTCAGTGGGAAAATCCTACAGCGGCATTCAAACAGAATATGAACAGTTTAATTTCTGTTTTCTTCAGTATGATTGTTACTGTCATTGCAGTTTTACTTGGACTTTTTGTTTTACCAAAGAATACTGCTGGACTGATAATATTTACATCAATATTTACAGTAATTGCTGCTCCAACAGGTGCTTTCTATTTTAAATATTCTGTTATAAAAATTGCAAAAATGTAGGATTTTTGTTACTATCCGCTAAGAGAGGAGAGAGAATAATGAAAAAAGTATTTCTATTTCTTATTTTAGCGGGATTACTATTTACAGATGTTTTTGCCGCAAGCGGTTCTTTATCAGGAGAAAAAGAACTTAGAGTTGTTAAGACAGAATGGTTTGATATCATTTATCCTAAGCGTTGTGAAAGAACTGCAAGTATTTTGTATGAAAATGCAGACAGAATTTATTATGAAGTAACTGAGCAGTACGGACTAAAACCTTCTTTTCGCATGCCAGTTGTAATTACACCTGCAGTTGAAAAACTAAATGCTTACTGGACAATTTCTCCATATAATCACATTGTAATTTATGATACTTCTGTAACCGATTTAGATGATTTAAACGTTTTTTCGGAAACATTTCTTTCTGTTTTTTCGCATGAAGTAACTCATGCAGTTACTTTCAACATGAAAAATGGATTCTGGAAGTTTTTTTCATCAGTTTTTGGTGATATTGCAACTCCGGGATTTTTTCTTATCAATTCAGGAATTGCAGAAGGTGCTGCAGTAAGCAGTGAAAGTTCAAAAGGCGAAGGCCGTCTTAATAATGAATATGCAAAACAGTATGTAAAACAGGCTAAAATTGAAGATGACTTTCCTGGTTTTTATGATACGTTTGGTTCACGTGATGTTGTTCCGACAGGAGCAAATTATTACTTTAATGGTGCATTTCATCAGTATCTTCAGGAAAAATATGGACTCGAAGCTTATGCAAAATTTTGGTACAACCTTGTAAATTTAAACTCGCTTTCGGTGGAAGGTTGTTTTAAGAAGGCATTTAAAGTTTCTACTCGTATAGCATGGAAATATTTTATAAACTCATATTCCGTACCTTCTGTTCCTGCAAATCCAGTTGAAGCAGGCCTTGTAAAAGATTTTTTCAATCCATCATCATCTGCTTATTCAATCTACAATAATTCAGGCTCTTTATTTTCAAATTTAACAGAAAGTTCAAAAGGCATTTTCTGGATTGATTCTCTTACTTCAACAATTCAGTATGTAGAAAAAGATGATTTGGAAGAGGCTTTACAAAATATCTCTGCTCTTAAGCCAAAAACACTGCTTTCTCATAACAGAATTTCTTCTTTTACAATTTCTCCAGATGACCGTTTTTTACTTTTTTCTTATACATCAGAAGAAGCTGCAACAATAAAAACTGCCCTTAAATTATATGATTTTGAAAGTAAATCTTTTATAAAAATCAAAGAAACCGGCTTAAAAAATGCTGAAATTGTAATGTCTGGAAATGATTATTACCTTGTTGCCGATAAATATGAAAATTTTGCAAACGAAACTTTTATTGCCAGAATTGATTTTCAAAAGAACAAAAAAATCAGTTTAGAAGATAGAAAAACCATTCCTTCACCATATGCAGGCATGAAATTCGATTTTAAAAATTATGCCGATGGACAGTTTGCCTGTATAAAAAAGACTGGTACAAAATACGCAATTTGTATTTGTGATTTAGACGGAAAAGAACTTGCACTTTATGAAATGCCTGATGAAAAAATGGTAGTTCGTTCTCTTTCTGTAAAAGATGGAAATATATATTTTAGTTTTACTCTTCCAGATTCAATGCCAAGACTCGGAAAGCTGGACCTTTCTAAAAATCAGTTCGAACTGATAAATCAGGATTTATCGGGCGGTGTTTATGAACCACTTAGTTTTGGAGATTACATAGTTTATAGTGGTGTTTTCTTCAGACAAAACAGGATTTTACTTCTTCCTTCTCAGAACGATTTTTCACATCAAACTTATGATATAGTATCTTCTGCAAAATCAGAGCTTTTATCATCCGAACAGGAAACAGATGTATTATCAGCTTTAGATTCTTACGAACTGAATTCTAAAAAATATAATTCTTTCAATTATTTAAGACATGGAATTTTCATTCCTGCTTCTTTGTATTCAACTTCTTATTTTGGAAGAAATGCAGTTTATACATCAAATACTAAAAATTATTTTGTTGGTCTTTCTTATATAACAGCAAATCCATGGACAGATGGAAGTAATGATTTATTTGTCTTAACTGGTGGATGGAATTACCTGAATGGTGGATTTGGACTTGAATTCCTTTCACAGAAGGGGACAGACACCTCTTTATTCTCTTCTAGCATCGATGGAAAAGTTGAGTTCGATAAAGAAGGATTTAAGCTGACTTATGGAAAGATGCAGCAGTCCTTTATGTATCCTTTTGGAAGACATTCTTACGCTGGAATTTCAAACACTATCGAAGGTGGATATGGCCGTCAGGATGCAAGAGATAAAAACCTTCAGTCATATCATGAATTTTTGTTCTGGCTTCCAAAGTATCAGAATATTGTTGCTCCACAGGATGATAAAAAATTCTACACCGTTCAGGATATCGTAACATTGAAATATACAAATGTTCACAAAGCAGGAACTTCCCGCATGGAAAAAGCCGGAGTTACAGCAGCAGTTTCTGTAGGATATAGAAAAGATGCTTCGATTGAAGAAAATCCTGTAAACTATATAGACGCCTTTGCTTTATCTGCAGGATTTAAAGGGTACATTCCTCGTTTAATTCCATTAACCTGCTACAACGGATTTATTTACAATCTTCCTACAAAAGTAGATTTTACTTTGTTGCCTTCAAATTCAATTCTTGGTTATACAGAATATGCTGGAGATACAGGCCGCGTTGTTTTTGATTTTTATACAGAAACTGTTTTGTTTGGAATGGAACTTCAGAAAGCCCTTCCTGTAATACACTGGTTTTATGCAAATAATTTCTATGTTTCTGCAGGTTATGCCCTTTCAGCTGGTGCAAGTTATTATACACAATCAGGATTCCAGGGTGCTCATCTTATGACTTATGCAGGCAATCTTTTTTCAGGCAGGGGCTGTTTCTTAGATTCTGCTTATTTAAAGATTACTATGGAAGCTACACCAAATATCGGGCCTTTCGCAAAATCTTCACTTAAGATGAGTATATTTTCTCTGACAAGTGTAAGTTTTAGAAAGAATTTAAAAAATCCTGTTTATTCGACATTTGGAATTCAGGCTTCTTTTTAAGCTAGTTTACTTTTATCTGGCTTAAGACCTGACCAATTGGTTCATGAATAACTAAATCTGCCATATTATCCTGAGGAGTTACAGATTTATTTAAAAGAACCAGTTTATCGCCATGGAAATAGTTTATTAAGCCGGCTGCAGGATAAACAGTTAGCGAAGTTCCACCAATAATCAGGGTGTCTGCCTGGGAAATGGCATTTACCGCTCCCGAAATAACATCCTGATCCAGTCCTTCTTCATAAAGCACAACATCTGGTTTTATAAGTCCACCACATTTCGGGCAGTGGGGAAGGGTGTCAGGGGCATTTTCACTTTCAAGGATTATTGTTTCATCGTAGAAGGCGTGACAATCAAGACAATAATTTCTCAATGTAGAACCATGCAGTTCAAAAACATTTTTACTTCCTGCTTTCTGGTGTAATCCATCTATATTTTGAGTTACAACTGCCAGTAGTTTGCCTGCTTTTTCAAGTTCTGCAAGTTTATAATGAGCAGGATTAGGTTCAATTCCAACTGGTAAAAGTTTAGCCCTGTAAAAGCGGTAAAATTCTTTTGTATCCTTATAATAAAAACTGTGACTGATTATTGTTTCCGGCGGATATTTCCATTCCTGGTTGTAAAGGCCGTCAACACTTCTAAAATCAGGTAAACCGGACTCTGTTGATACTCCAGCCCCTCCAAAAAAAACAATTTTTTTGCTTTTATCGATTATATTCTGTAATATTGTTATATTAGATATATCCATAAATTCTCCAGCTAATAAATGTTCTACTATTTGAAAATATTTTGCAAACTTACAATTAATAGTGTAACTCTTTTGCAAAAATACATAAATAATTTTTTCGTAATTAAATAGACAAATCATGTCGATAAATATATAAGGCAAATTCTCTGTATTTGATTAAGGGGTATCGAATGTTAAGAATTGGAAAGAAAGTTCTGGGAGTATTGATAGCTTCCATTTTTGTAATACCGCTTTTTGCACATGGTAAAGGCGATATTGAAGAATTAAATGTTGAAAATTTAAACAGCTGGCAGGAACAGTTTGATTTAGATTCAAGAAAACCAGGCAAGTATAATATTATGATTACTGCCCGCGACCTTGGTGGAAATACATACATTGAAGGTCCTCACAATCTTTTTTATGATCCAAATTCGGATTTACCAATTTCTGGTATTACAAACCCATATCCAAACATGAGGGTTGTAGGAAACCTTAACATTGTTGGTACTTGTGTTGATGATGATGGTGTTTCAAAAGTAGAATTGATTCTTGATGAAGGAACTGATATTGAAAAGACTGTTGTAGCAGAAGGTAAAGAGTTCTGGTCTTATTATCTGGATACAACAACTCTGGAAGAAGGTCCTCATACAATCAAAGTAATTGGTTATGATATTAATGATGAGCCTGTAGTTGGAAAGCCTGTTTCTTTAACCTGGCAGCTGGACCGTAAACAGCCTGTTACAGAAGTTAGTGATAAAAGCATGGGTATTCTTGTTTCAGGAAACGTTAAATTTGACGGTGTAGTTTCGGACGGTAACGGAATCAAAGAACTTTCATATTCTGTTGATAACGGTAAAAACTTTACACCAGTAAAAATCAGTACAACTAAAGACAAAAATGTCTGCACTTTCTCACTTAATGTAGATACTCGTAAATTCCCAGATGGACCAGCTGTACTCTGGTTTAAAGCTGTAGATAAAGCTACATCTGTTGGTATGTATTCATTCCTTTACTTTATTGATAATACAAAACCTGATGTTCAGATTGTTTACCCCGCTGATAATCAGGCTGTAAACGGAAAATTTACAGTAGCAGGATTTGCTAAAGATACAATTGGTATTACCGATCTTTCATGGACTTTTGGAAGTCAGTCAGGAGTGTTTGAGTTAATTCCAGGTAACCCTTACTGGTCAGTAACTCTTGATACAACAAACGGTAAAGAAAAATCACAGAAATTCTCAATTCATGCAGTTGACCGTGCAGGCAACATTGTAGATGTTTCAAAAAATATAATTATTGATCAGGAACTTGATAAGCCTCTTGTAGCAACAGTAGAGCCTGCTGAAGGTCAGGTTTTTGGCGATACAGACAGACTTACAGTTCGTGGTCGTGCAACTGATGATGATGGTGTTAAGGCTGTAAAAATCCAGCTTGATAATAATGAACCAGTCATTCAGGAAACTAAAGGTGTTTATTATTATGACCTTTGTGGAGCAGAAGATTTAGCTGCAGGAAATCATAAAGTTACAATCTGGGGAATTGATGTAAATGATGTTACAGGCAATCCTTATGTAACAAATATTGTTTCAAAAGGAATTGCTCCAACCTTCTCAGATCCAAGACTTTCTTCAGGAAAAGGTTCAATTGATTTTATAAACGGAATTGCAATTCATCCGGAAAGCAGTTCAACAATTTCTGTAGTTGCAAATTCTGGTGTTGGACTTACAAACATTCATTCTGAACTTACATGGGGTTCAGATGGAATAATTGAAAATGATGTCGAATTAAAAGCTCAGACTTCATATACAGTAAGTCTTCCTATTAATCCAGATTCTCCAAAAGGAGTTATGAAGTTTACTGTAAAAGCAACTGATGCAATCGGACGTGAATCGGAATATAAGGCTCTCTTCTATGTTACAAATACAAATGTAGTAAAAGCACCAGAACCGCTTGTTGTTTTTGATGACTCTACTGTAGCAGAAGACGGTTCAATTATCTGTAATGCAGAATTCCCTGTTACCGGTTATTTAATTGGTGATACTGCTGTAAGTGCAGAACTTTATCCTTCTACACCATTTGCAAAAGTTTCACTTTCAGGAAATCAGATAAAACTTACACCTCAGATGAATTCAGTTGGTTCTTCAGAAGAAGTAAAAGTTCGTGTAAGAACAAAGAAAGGTAAGATAGTTGAATCAAGACCTCTTATTTTCAAGAATGATTCAGCTCTTCCTGTAATTGGAATTGATGCTTATTCAGATACTGCTGCAATCAACGCTTATGAAGCAGAAGAAGGAATTGTTTCTGTAAAAGGAAGAATCACCTGTCAGACAGGCCTTTCTTCAGCTCAGTATAGAATCCTTTCTGTTATTGCAGATATTCAGAAAGGAGTTATTGCTTCTGTAAAACCTTCTCCAGTTGAAGAAAATTATACAGATATAGAACTTGAAAAGAATGGTTCATACCAAATCGATATTGATACAAGTGTATTTGACTATGGTATGTATGTAGTTGAAATTGTAGCTAAGAGTGCAGGCGGAAATGCTAACACCCGTGCTTTTGCAATTTCTAAAATTCCAGAAATCGAAGAACTTGAAAATGGAAAAATGCCTGTTCCAAAAGCTCCTGTAGTTAGCTGGATTGATGGCGGATATGATGTTTATGCTCTTGGCGTATATCAGGGTAATCTGGACAGAAACTTTGGAGTTTTCTCTCGTTATGATATGATCGAAGGCAACAATCCTCTTGCAATGGATGTTGTTACAGACGATGGAAAAATTACTTCAGGAAAATTCACCGCTATAAAGAACCCAACTTTATCAGCCAATATTGCTCTGGTAAATGACCAGGAATATATGAGTGGTATGCCTGTTGTTCTTGATTATGCAACAAAAGCTGGTGGAGATATCTTCGTTTATATTGATACTGGTGCTGTAGTTTCTCAGGTAACTTATGAATTCTATGGTGATGAAGTTGCAGGTGGAGATGTTATTCAGAAAGGTGCAGCAAAACTTGTAAAACCTGGAATTGAAAATCCTCTTCGCTGGGTTGCAGATATTCCTCTTGCAAATCTTCCTTCTCGTGTAAACAATCTTAAGGTTACAATTAAGGCTGGTTCTCTTGAAACAACAATTCAGGGAGCAATTACAGTTATCCGTGAAACTGATCCTGCAAATATTGATGATGTAGAAAAAGTTTATGGAATGAGAGATGCCGCTACAGTTTATGATGAAGTTGAAAAGAACTACATTTTAAGTAACGGTTCTAAATATTATTATTATGCAAATGTCAGTGGTCCAATTAATGCTGAATTTACAACAAATATTGATGGTTTGAAACTTGAAACTGTTGATAATCTTGTAATTCTTACAGCAGAAAAAGATGGCTCTTACAAGAATGTAACAGTCAGAATTACAGACCGCCTGAACGATTCTTACAATTCAGAAACTTTGAACTTCCTTGCAAGTAATTCTGGTCCAGATTTAGTTCTTCAGAGTCCAGAACTTTTCCAGTGGGTTGGTAATTCTGTTAAAATTTCGGGAACTGCCGCACATCAGCTGGGAGTTAAGAGTGTAGAATTCTCTCTCGATGGTGGAGAAAGCTGGTCTAACTTTGCACTTCCTTCTGGAAAAAATGCAAGCAACCTTGGAGTTACTTTCAGTAAGGATATTAATCTTTCAGAATATGAAGATGGACTTATTAGAATTAATGTTCGTGCAACATCACTTTCTGGACATGTAACAAACGTTCTTACATCAGCATATAAAGATACAACACCACCAGAAGTAAAAGTTGTTGAACCTCTGGAAATAGATGTTGTAAACGGTGAAAACCTGATTGTATTTGATGTAAAAGATAACGGCTTCTTTGCTAAGGGAGAATATGTTGCTCCACCAGTAAAAGGTAAATCTTCAAATAGAATAGAAATGAAACTGGATCCTCTTCCAAATATGATGGTAGGAACTCCAGAAGCACCAATTGATGATGCAATGTCATTTGTATTTACAGATGCTGCAGGAAATTCGACAACAGTGGAAGCCTGGGCATTCAGTATTGATAATGAATCAGATTTACCTCGCGCCGAAATTCACGTTCCAGAAGAAATGCAGGTAATCACACGCGACTTCACAATTTCTGGTGTAGTTTATGATGATGATGGTGAATCTTCAATCTTCTATAAGATTGACAACGGACAGTATAAACAGGTTTCTTCAAAAGAAGTTTATAAACGTGAAAGTGCAGATGCTGAATATGGTTTGAACACCAGCTTCTCAATCGACGTTCCATTGGAAACAATGACTGATAATGAGCATACTGTAACTGTTTATGCAGTTGATATTAATGGTGTAAAAGGACCTGAGGTTGCAAGAACTTACAGAATTTCTCTTGAGGAACCAAAAGGTGCAGTAGAACTTCCTACAATCGACACTTCTGTTCGCGAGATTGTAACAATTTCTGGTTGGGCAAGTGATAAGAACGGAATTGAAAAGGTAGAAGTTTCTCTTGATAACGGTAACACCTACAACGATGCAGTTGGAGCTGAAAACTGGAAATATGTAGTAGATACACGTGCAATTCCTGGTGGAACACAGGTTGTCTTCCTCAGAGTTACAGATAAATATGGCATTGTCGGCTTGTATTCAAGTTTGATCAACATTGATAACAATGCTCCTGAATTAAATCTTGAATTGCCTTTGGATGATTCTTCTACAACCGGACATCTTTTCTTCTCTGGAAATACTTATGATAACGTAGAAGTTACAGACCTGTTTATAACAATCCGTAACCTTGAAAAATCAAGTAGTGCTGTAGTTAAGAAGATTAAGATTGACCGTATTATTGGTGAAACAATTGATATCCGCGATCTTCCAGATGGTTTCTATAACGTAGAACTTACAGGAAAAGATAAAGCTGGAAATATCACAAATGTCAGCCGAAATATCCACCTCGAAAAGAATAAGGCTCCTGCAACTGTAGATATTCTTTATCCTCTTAATGGGGAACATAAACAGGGTGTATTTACAATTTATGGACAGTCTGAAGCAGAGTTTGAAATTTCTTCTCTTAAACTTTATATCGATGGACATTTCAACCAGGAAACAAACCTTACAAGTTGTGGTTTCTTTAAGTTTGATATGACTCCTGAAAATATTACAGAAGGAAAACATACTTACCGTGTAGATACAATTCTTAGAAACGGTACTCAGGTAGCTTCTAAAGAACAGACAATCACTTATTCTTCAACTGGTCCTTGGATTACAATTGAAAACTTTACTTATGGTGATTTCGCAACAGGTCGTCCATATATTCGTGGTCAGGCTGGTTATTCAATTAGTGAAGATGAACTTCTGCTTTCTAAGACAAAAGAAGCTGCTCCAGAGTTTAAGGCTGCAGTTGCCGCTAAGAAAGTTGCAAAAATTGAAATATCTTTTGATAACGGTAAAACCTTCCAGCTTCTTTCTGAAAATGAAAAGTGGATGTACCGTATAGAAAATCAGGATTTGCCAGAAGGATATCATTTCTTCCTTATCCGTGCGACAATGAAGAATGGTGAAACTGCAATCACTAGAACAATTATTCAGATTGATAATACTTCACCTAAGATTAAGCTGATTTCTCCATCAATTGGTGGACGTTACAATCAGAAACTTGGTGTATCAGGACTTTCAAATGATGATGTTCAGCTGGAAGATGTAGTAGTTGCACTTAGAAAAGGTGATAAGTCTTCTTATGAAGTTCCTTCATTCATCCAGGGCTTGTATCTTGACTTCCGTTTATGGGGAGCTTCATTATTCTCTGTAGGTGCCGGACTTACCTTCTTTGATGATGTTGTAAAAGTTCAGTTATCTTATGGACAGTTTACACAGTCTCAGCGCGATGCTGTTTCTAAACTCTTAGGTCAGGAAATGAAAAAGTATCGTTATGGTGGAAATATCTTCAGTTTGAAGATTCTTGCAAATATCATGGAAATTCCATTCAGTTACTTTATGGGACATGACTGGGACTGGTTGTTTGCTTCTGCATCTGTAGGTGCTGACTTCTCTTACTTTACAGATACAAACTCAGGAAAACCACAGATTCTTTCAGCAATCCTTGGACAAGTTGAGTTCCCTAAGGTAAAATTACAGAATGTGAAGGCATTCAGTACCTTCTCTATGTATGTTGAAGGATCTCTCTGGTTTATTCCAACCGATGTTTCAAGTACTGTAGATATTAAGAACCTTATCCCTCAGATTGGATTTGGTTTAAGAACAAATATATTCTAGGAAATAGAAAGGAGTTTAAATGATCTTTAAAAAGATTAAGTTACTTGTAATATTAGTAGTGCTCTTTTTTACTGCAAGCTCAGTGTTTGCTGTTGAAGAATATATTAGTAATATTTACAAGCAGATAGATCAGATTTTCATTATAAAGTCTGAATCTCAGTTGAATTCAGTCTTATCAGATAATAACGAAGATAAAAATTATTATCTGATAGAAAATTATACAGAAAAGAAAATCAGACGTCTTATTGTTAATAATGATTATGATTTTGCCATGACTGCAATTGTAATTGTTATCGAAAATAATATTGATAACGAACAGGCAGTAGAAATGTATTCTGTTATTGCAGATGCTTACAAACTTCAGCAGGAACATGAAGCAGAAGTTGAATATCAGCGTCAGCTCGAAGTTGCCCGTCTTGAAAAAGAGAAGGAAAAACAGCGTGTAGTAGTTGATAAGGAATACGTTGCTGCTAAAAATACAAGCAGTGGAAAACAGGTTTATGTAACTGGTAAGGAAACAAATCTTACAAGTTATAAGTGGAAGATTGATATTGGCCTTGCTGATATTTCTTTCCTTTATGATGGAGTTGGTCAGATTACAAATTTGCATTATGGTCCAGCAATAGGATTTAATTATGAATATACACTGGAAAATAAGGCAAATATTGGAGCAGAATTATTTGCATCTATTCAGCCATTAGGAATACCAATTTCAAATGAAAATGCACTTATTCCTTTACTTGCTGATGCAGATGCAAGCTTAAAGTTTGCTCCATCCGCTTTACCAAATTTCTTCTTTTCAGCAGGATTTGGTGCTATTGTTACAGGAAAACCTACTGATAGTGTAGCAATAAA
>JAEEGL015408658.1_pt1 | contig 11397 bp, 5 predicted proteins | sample 9134231 | NCBI WGS metagenome assembly JAEEGL01 (sample SAMN16246548, study PRJNA631951) | gut metagenome | biome: gut microbiome; feature: rumen; material: fiber-attached | host: Bos | place: Iran: Karaj | collected 2018-10
AGCATACCTTCGAGGAACTTGAACTCAAAGCTGGGGAGGTCGTTGAGGTGCATTTCTGTGATTAATTGTGCTAATGCCAAAAGCTCTTTTGTAGATTGTGGGGTGGCAGCCAGCCGTATGGCGGCGGCCAGCGAGGTATTGCCGACGAGCAGGGCAGGGCGGTTAGGCAGCATGCCGATGGCGATGGCATTTTGCATATCCAGATATTGTGCAAAACCACCCGCAAGGATGAGACGTTTGCAGGGTGTGTCGCAATACTCTTCCAGGCTGTGAATTCCAGCAGCAAGGGCACCTTTTGCCTTTAGTAGCTGTTCGATGTCGAGCTCGGAGAGCGATAGCCCATCTGCCACTTCCAAAGACGAACAGGGCGGCACGAATCGTCCGAATCGGTTGAGTCGTCCTGAACGATGGAGTACGGCGAGTACATCGACCATGGCACTGCCGCATAGCCCGATGGGCGGTCCATCTGGAATCACATCGTAATCATGGAAGCTTCGGTAACGGCAGATTGCACCAGGGACGGCGCGTGTGCCGCAGGCGATGCCAGCTCCTTCAAAGGCAGGGCCAGCGGCAGCAGCTGTACCGCAAAGCGAACCATCTGTCTTGCGGAAAATCATCTCGCAGTTGGTTCCAATATCGATGAAAAGGTCACCATTTTCGAGGCGTGTCTCCCACAGGCCGCCGAGGACATCACCGCCCAAGAAGGCTGATATCAGCGGTACCGTGTAGATTGGCACGTTGGCGGGAAGACCGAGGTATTCACCCGAAATAGCCATGAATTCGCGTTGTGGCAACTCAAATGGCGCACGACCAAGAGGTGTGGGATTCACACCGTGGAAGATGCAGGTCATGGTCGAGTTGCCAGCAATGGCGACCCGCGTGGGAGGAGGCATTCGCCGCAGCATCTCTGCAAGAGCATCAAGCAGCATTTGTCGCATCTCCATAAGATGCGTTTCGGCGGCACTGATACGGGACATCACGTTGTCGCCGAAGCGTGCTTGCGGATTGAAACAGGCTTCCCTTGCAACGACTTTACCATTACGCAGTGCGGCGGCTGCGAGGGTGGTTGTGCCGATGTCAATGCCAACGACCACATCGTCCTGCGCAGGAATGGGGGCAAGGTTCTGCCATGCGTCCGCAAAAACGCCATCGGTGCTTGGCAAGCAGGAGGTGGACGGAATCTCCACGGTGCCTGTGTCAGAGAGCAGCCGTGTGCGGCAGGCAAGAGCTTCGGCAGGGGCCTCTATTGCTACATCGTTTTCGAGCCAGCGGCCTGAAAGCAGGTTGACGCGGCAGCGTCCACAGGTGCCTCGCCCATTGCAGCGCATATCCAGCGGGAAGCCGAGTCTGCGAAGCTGCTCGGCTAGCACTGTGGTTTTATCGTGTATCTCTATGCGCATGAGATAGCTGGAAAGCAGCAGTTGGCGTTGATTACTTCACTTCCATGGCAGCGATTTCGTTCCAGTCGTTGATGGTGACCTTGACTGTCCAGGCACCTGGACGGCCTGTGATTTCAAAAGCCTTCGTGTCTTTGACTTCCAAGCCCATGTTGTTGAAGTGCGCCACGGCGGGCTTGTTTTGGCCACCAATCGTGTAGGTGCCTGATTTGCAGACAACTGTGCGCTCTTTCGCGACCATCACGCCCTCGCCCAGTTTGACAGGCGTGAACGGGAACATCCAGTTAGCAACGGCCAGGCTGCCTGCGTCGGGGCCGCTGGTCGGGATGTCAACAGTGTAGTAATAGGGCAGTACGCCGTTTCGCAACGCGATAATGAGCCCCTTGAAGAGGACGCGCGCCTTCATGCGAGGTTCCTTTGTATAGCGGCCTGGGCGGAGGTTGAGGATAATGGGTGAGGCAAGATGGCCAGTCGCTTGATAGCGCATTTCAGGCGGCATCTCGTCAAGGAACGGGATGGGATTGCAGCGGTCGTTTTCCATCTCCGCAAAGCTGAGGCGGCCAGAGTTCTGCTCTTCGCGCGTGACGGGGTGGCCATTCGTCAGGACATAGCCGCCCTTGGAGGTCACCTTGCGCACGATCTCCATGCGCCCTTCGGCACCTGTGATGGCGTAGTTGTAGCTTTTGGCGATGATTTTGCCCTGCTTGTCAAGTTTCACGCTGTAGCCATCCCAACGATCGAAGCTTACGCCGTCCTTCAAGGTGGGGTTGAACTGGTCGATGTAGATGCCATCAAAATCAACGTTCTTCATGACGAAGTCAATCTGCTCCATCATCTGCTTGAAGCGCGCGTTGCCCTTTTCGAGCTGGGGCATGAGGTTGATCCAGGGCTTCTTTTGATAGACATAGACCGTGTCAATCATGATGTTGCCGTCCTTGTCATGGAGCAGAGAGTCGCGGAGAGGGGTCACCTCGTTGAGCTTGCGGGAGAGTTCAGGTGAGAGGTACTGGCCGTAGGCGGTGGCAGGATTTGTGCGGTCGCCGTATGTCAGGGGCAGCTCCTTGCCCCAGGGCACAGTGGTCGAATCGAAGTTTACGAGGTTCGTCTCCAACAGAGCCATGAGCTTGATTTCGGGGAATTGCTTGCGAAGCTTCGCCACTTGCTCGGAGGTGGTCTTGACGTATTGCTCGCGTGTGTAGTTCAGCCCATCCGCATACTCAAACCAGGGAGTGACGGAGGCAAAGCGAAGGGTGAGCCCTGGGAACTGCTGCGCACGAATCAGATATGGGCCAGGTACCGTGTTGTTTACGCCCCAGTCCTCGCGCACTTGGTTGATGAAGTCAAAGTAGCCGCGCTCCTCGCCACCTAGCGGATAGATGCACCACTCGACGGTCAGGCTCTTGCCTGCGGGCAGCCCGACACCCTTGGAAGCCATCTCGAAGATGTTGCCGCTCGCCTCCATCTCCAGCAGGACGCGGCTCACCGTGTCTTCTACCACGAAGCCTGCGGCAGCCTGCTTACTGGCAAGGTAAATGGTGGGGTTGGCGGAGGCCATGCAGGAGCTGTCCGTGGCTAGTGCGCTGGTCAGGCCAGAAATGCGCCAGGTTTCGGGCATTTTGTTGCTGAAGGCAACACGGTTCTTCCACTTGATGCCCTGGTCTTCCTTGAGATTTGAGGTGACGACATCCGTCACTTTGAAGTGACCTGCAACGGGCGAGCAGAGGCGTTTGAGGAAGATGTTTGGCGTTTCCATCGTGGCCATCACGGCACCGTTTGGCAATTGGGTGACGATGGTCTTCACCTTCGGCTGGTTGTCCATCTTACCGATGCCAAGGGAGTTGTACTTCATTTCAGGGGAGGCTGCATAGCTGAACGCAGATTCGCCGAAGACGCTTTCGCCGCCGACTTTTAGCTCCATGCCGCCATTTGGGGAGAAGTTGAGCTGGCAGGAACCTGCCTTGACGGTGGCTGCTGGATTGGCAACCGACTCAAACTTTGCATATTCGATGCCTGAAAGGGAGTTGAGGATGGCAGTTGGCACGTATCCCAGCTCAATGTCTTTGACTACCAACGTGGAGTTTAGGATGTTCTTCGTGAGGATGTTCATGAAGCGCATGCGGTTCGGCGCATCGTTCTCGATGCGGTTGTCGGCCCCGATGATGACTTTACTCACGATGTCATCTACGTCGAAATAGTAGTTGTAGCCGTCATCGCGGTCCAGGATACGTGAATCGAGCTTTTCGGTTTCATCAGGCGTGAAGAGCGTCAGGAAGTAGGCTGAGCTTTGACTGCTCCAGTAGGGGACGCGTTCCTCGCCCTTGTAGGTTGTCTTCATGAAATTACCGCGCAGGAGCAGGCGCGGGGTGTGGCGTGCTGTGCGGGGACCCAGCTTCTGGCCGTTGAGTTCCAGAGCGCACCATGGGTTCCAACCATCCGTGTCATTTGTCAATTGGCGAATATTGAGACGCAGGACAGCAGTCATGCCATCCTTCTGGGGTAGTGCGGGCAGTTGCACGACATCCGAAACCATGACCGTATCGCCCACGGGGACGCGCACAGCTTTTTCCACCTTGAATACGGCTTCAAATGGCATCTTCTCGTTTGCCAAGCAGCACAATATGCAAATGGCTGACAAAACAATCCCAAATCTCATTGTCTTCATTTTCTCAATTACACCTTTGGTTTATATTTGGAGTTTTTATAGAGATAATCGTGCGTTTTCAAAGCCTATCTTTGGGGGAAATTGCCCCTTGGGCTTGGGAGGAATTTAGCCTGATTTAAGGGGCTTGTCAAGTCGGTTATTATAAATTCGGCCCCTTACAACCAAGTTCTCTTGAAAGACCTTTTGTTTTGCATTTATCATGAAAGGTAGTATATTGAAGTAATTTCAAAACTATTGATGCACATAGGAGAAGCTATGAGATTAACAGTATTGCTAGGAATTGCCTGCCTTGGCATAGCGGCGGCACAGAGTGTTCAGATTAGCCAGGATGGGAAAAGCGACTACTGCATCGTTGTGCCAGATGCTGCTGCACCTGTGCTGAAGACAGCGGCAGCGGAGCTGTCGCGGTATTTGCAAGAAGTAACCAAGGCGAAGCTGCCGATTGTGGTGGAGGCGGAACGTCCTGCTGGGAAGCCCGCGTTTGTCATCGGCCCCGCGAAGGCAGCAGGTGCTGCCTTTAGCGACCCAACCTTTGCACATGGGAAACCAGATGAAATTGCCATCAAGTTCAAGGGGAACGACATCTATTTGAACGGGCAAATGCCTCGCGGTCCACTCTACGCCACATACACCTTCCTGGAGGACTACGTTGGCATCAACTGGTGGACGCTTGAGGAGCATGACAGCCCCGACAAGCCATCGCTAGCCGTGCCAGCAAAAGACCACGAGTATGCACCGAAGTTGATTAGCCGCGAGACCTTCTATGGCGGAACGCACAACCAGGTTTTCGCCAGCTACATGAAATGCAACGGTCATTACTCGCGGATTAAGGAGGAATATGGCAGGAGCTTCACAATCATCGGCTTTTGCCACACCTTCAACCAATTCCTCCCGCCTGCAAAGTATTTCGCCGAGCATCCCGAATGGTACAGTGAAATCAAGGGAAAACGCAGCGATAAGGCGCAGCTTTGCCTCACCAACGACGAGATGAAAGCGGAGTTCGTGAAAGTCTGCCTGGAGCAGATTCGCAGGAATCCAACTGCCGAGATGATATCCGTCTCTCAGAATGACCTGAAAGACGGGCGGTGCGAGTGTGCAAAGTGCAAGGCGATTGAGGATGTTGAGGGGAGCGCTTCGGGACCGCTGCTTCGCTTTGTCAATGATGTTGCCGCCGAAATTGCCAAGGAATACCCCAACATCTGGGTCGATACGCTTGCCTATCATTACACGCGCCATGCGCCGAAGGTCACGCGCCCTGCCAAAAACGTCGTCATCCGACTGTGCAGCATTGAGATGGATTTCTCAAAGCCTCTGGAGACGGGAGAGACCAACGCGAGCTTCCGCAAGGACATTGAGGATTGGAGCGCCATTGCGCCCAACCTTTTTGTCTGGAACTACGTGACCAATTTTGCCAACTATCTGCTGCCGCAGCCGAATTGGCGCGGGTTGGTGCCTGACATCCGTTTCTTCCTGAAGCACAACGCCATCGGGTTGTTCGAACAGGGGGATGCTGGCTGCAAGGTCGGCGACTTCGTCCGCCCGCGCCAGTGGATTATCGCGCACTTGCTTTGGAATCCCGACTTGGACGAAAAGGAGCTGACGCGAAAGTACTTTGACGGCTACTATGGACCTGCTGGTGTACATTTGCTGAAATACATCGACTACCTCTGCGACTGCGTCGAGCAGTCCAACTTCTACCTACGGTGCTTTAACAATGATGTCTTTGGCTGGTTCAAGCCCGAGCAGGTTGAGGAGGCTATGAGGCTGTATGCCGTGGCCGAAGAGGCGGTCAAAGGAAACGAGGTATTTGAAACGAGGGTGCGGCGCGAGCGCATTCCCTTGGACCTGGTACGCCTTATGTACGCCATCAAGCAGGCCAATCTCTATCGTCTTAAGGTGAAACAAACACCTGCGGCCAAACAGGAGATTTTGGATTTGGCAGATGAGTTTGTCGAGCTGACGAAAAAAGCTGGCAATTGGCGCGAGGGGGTCAAGTTCGCTGACTATGCCACCAACCTCAAGGATGCCCTTGAAACGCTCTATGGCAGCGGCTATGTCCCCGAAATCTGCAAGGGCAAGCCACTGGACAGTTGGGATTTCTTCCCTGTTGGAAGCTATCGCATCTACAAGGAGGGCAAGTGGGCAAAGCGGGTGGATGACCCTGCCGCAATCCGCAAGAGGGCGATTCGGATGCCCAACGACCACTTCCAGTGGGCCACCCAGGCCAATGTTTCCATCGACCAATATGATGCAACTAAGAAGTGGAAAATTGTGGCGCGGGTTCGCTGTGAGGGTAACACGAACGATGGCGAGGCACTTCATTTCGGCATCTACGGGACAGGATTGTTCCATTGCAAGCAAGAGGTTAAAGTTTCCGAATGCAAGGGGAAGGAGTATGCGCTAATTGAATCTCGTCCTTTCACCATCAAGGAGCTTCAAGGGAAGGAGACCTGCATCTGGTTCGCACCTGTCCAACGCCCCGCTAACGAGTTAGAGGCGGTTTACATTGATGAAGTCGTTTTGATGCAGGCAGAGTAGATTTGCACGCTACCAAGAACATTGGAGGTAATAACTCTGCAATTACCTCTTGGCTATTGAGTTAATATAGATTGTTTATTCTTTATCACAAGATGGACAACTATGAAAACGATGCCAAGCATCAGAGCACATATAACTGGTGGGAGGAGGCCTGCTAGGCAGCACAGTGTGCCTACTGCGGCAGGCAAAAGTGCCTTTTTGAAAGCAATCAAGAGAATTCCTTGTCCCAGTTCTTGGGTTTCATTGTCACTCAGCTTTTCATAAGTGTATTCCTGCAGTGAGCGTCGGATTTTGAAAAGACGTTTTTCCAACTGCCAATACACTAGATACAAGGTCAGAAACACAAAGATGAAAGGTACTACGAAGTGTGGTACATAAGCAATGGAACAAGCCACGATAATCAACATACCTCCTGACAGGTAATGGAATGTGGATTTTTCCTCAAGTCCCTTGGTACGCAAGGGATGCAGCCCCGTGAAAACACCCATGAAATAGAATGCGTATGCAATCCAGCCAGGAATAGCCCATACGCAGAAAGGCAACGGCATCGCTGCGATAATCATCCATGTAATGAACAGAGCTCTGCGGGTAACTCGTTCTTGGACAGTGCATTGAGCATCATGCCCCATAATACTGGCCATAGCCATGCCCTCCCTGCGAGTATCGGTGATGATTTATCATATCGATGATGCTTAATATGTTCTTATGCGTGTCTATGTTCTCAAATGCCCCACCCAGCTGAACTATCTTCTGGCGCAGACGCTCTTGCTTGATGTAGAAATCCAACGCCGTTACAACATTAGGCGATGGCGTACCGCTGGCAGACAGCAATGCTGCAAGACACTGCTCTGAATTGCGTGGGATGTATGCATGATTTCGTGTATAGCTTGGATAGTCGGGGGAGAGCACAAGCAGACGGTGTGAGCGACGCGGTATCAACGAGAGTACCTTGAACAGGCGTTCTGTTGCCTCAGTTGCCTCGTAGGGGCGAATTGATACCACAAACAGGGCTTTTCCTTTGACCATGGGGATAAGGCGGTTCAGCATTTTTTCAAGACGTTGCACTTCTTGGTTTTCCAATTGGTATTCAACAGCGGTGTTGTCTTTGAAATGGCTGTGAAGAACAGGTGTGGGCAATCCAGTTAAGTCAGCGATGTCCGCTAGATGCGAGGCATACTCCATTTTGTTGTAATCCATGCGAAGCAGCCCCTCCATCTGCAATCGTCTTCCAAGGGAGGCGACATTGCAGTAGTCCTTGTACGATGTTGCTCTGCCATTAATCAGCTTGACAACCTCTTTCTCCAGTTCGGGTATGTTCAACATGACGGCAGGCAGACTATGCACGCGCAGTTGGAGGATGCTTTTCATCATTTCATCAATTCGCTGGCGACTATGCGCAGGAAGCTGGCAGGCGAACCGTGTGGGGATTTCCTTGTCACCATAGAGGCAGTAACCGAATGGATCTCCTGCGTCGTAGGTGGCGCGTGCGAGGGCCATGGCGGTTTCCAGAAGCTGGTCGAACATCATTCGCGGACTACCAAATCGAAGAAACCATGATGTATTAAGTACAAACACAACGGGAATATTCACCTCTGCGGCAAAGTCCCTTACAATCAGCTTCCCTGTGCGCGCTGTTGCGCTCCACAGCATTTTTCGATATGAGTCGCCAGGATGATAGTCCCTGATTTCATGCAATTCTGAACCATCACCAGCGCGCGAGAGGCGGTGTATCCCAAGCTGGGTTGACATTCCCAATGCGACTTGAGGAGAGAGGCGGGTCGTTTGGTAAATGGGTGGGTAGAAGACTGGAAGGCATGAGGCATCCAGTGCGCGTTCTAGTTCAAACAATCCCCAGTCTTCGCTAATCACGGCACGTACTTGTCCAAGGGAGATGCGCCCTGCCGTATGGCAGATTAAATTATTGTAGAGCCTGACGCACTTTCCCACTGGGAGATATGTTGAATGCTTTGTTGAAGATGTGTACTCAATACCAGGTAGGGGCAGCGTTTCGACAAGACATAAGTCCAACGGGTGCTGACCTTTCCAAAGCAATTGCAGTTCTTCACGGACGGCTTTTTCCACGATGGGCCTGTCTTCAACAATCCTGCGGTGATAGACCGTCAGCTCGCGCCTTGATGCATCCAGAAGTTTTTCTGCTCTGCTCAATGCTAGAAGCAGATGGATACACAAGGCGATTCCAAGTCCAAAAGGAGCACCTGCCACCAGATTGGCACCTGGAATTAAGCCAAGCACCACGCCGATGGCCATCAGCAGATAGGCCAGCTTTTTCCAAAACTCAAAGTTCTTGTTCATGGCCTATTCTGCAATTCGACTAGTGTCTTGTCAATGATGTTTCGCAGCACATCGAGAGGCGACAGCTCTGGGTTGTCAAAAACCACATCTGGTTTAAGCACGATTCTGTGGTTGAGAGCATCAAATGCGAGGGCCCTCACATCAGCCAATCCCACAGTGCCGCTGCCTCGCATCGCAGCTCTGACTTTTGCACCGCGCAACAAAACCTGGCAGGCGCGCGGGCCAGCACCGACGAGAATGTCTTTGTGGACACGTGTTGCGCGCATCAAGTCAACAATGGTTTCCTTGACAAAATCTGGCACATTTACCTCTCTGGCAATTCTTTCGCGCCACTCAAGCACTTCATTAGCCGTGAAGCAAGGAACAATCGGAGACGGCTGATAGCCATTCTCCAGACCTAGAATGGCCAGTTCCGCATTTCGTTCTGGCCATTGGAAGAAAAGGCGGAACATAAACCTGTCCAATTGCGCTTCGGGCAGGCGGTACGTACCTTCCTGTTCAATGGGATTCTGCGTTGCGATGGTGAAGAAGATTCTATTGTTTTGCTGGTTGCTGTCTGTGTTCTCTACTGCGCCAATAAGGTGCCGTTCACCGAAAACAGTCACCTGCGCTTCCTGCATGACTTCCAGCAGAGCTGCCTGGGTCTTGGCAGGTGAACGATTGATTTCATCGGCCAGCAATATCTGTGTGAATACTGGCCCTTCACGAAAATCAAACTCATTTGTTTTTTGATTGAAAATGCGGTCACCAATCAAATCGGACGGCAGCAAATCTGGCGAGAACTGGCATCGCTTGAATTGACATGAGACGACTTTTGCAAAAGCCTTGGCAAGAGTGGTTTTTGCCAATCCTGGTAGTCCTTCGCACAATACGTGGCCGCCTGACAATAGGGCAATCAGGCACTGGTCCAGCATCGATTCCATGCCAAAGACCTGTTTGGAAACCTCATTTCGGGCGGCTTCGACTTTGTTGCGCAAAGGTAAAAAGGTCTGGCTTTGTTCTTCGATGGGCTGCAAGATTGCTTGTGCAGTCATACTAGGCTCTATATTTGTTGCTTGCGTGCCTTGCGCCTTCTCTACAGATATAGGGATTTGGTTGGTTTTCTGCATTTCAAATGCTTCCTGTCTAGTTTCTGATTTCAATTGCATCAATATATCAGTCTGTTTGATTGGGCTTTGTGCATTGGAGGCCTTGTTCCGAGAGCTTATCCAGTTATATATCAGGTATGCCAGAAAAACAGGCAGGCCAATTATAAATAATAACATTTGTAGAATCAGCACAAACGCAATTATGGTTGAAGTATCCATGTTTTTCTTTGCCTTTAGAGGTAATGATTACCTCTTTATTGTGGATTATGAGTGAGGTAATTGTGGGAGATGGTGAAGCTCTTGAAATAGAGCATCAACCGCCTTTCAGACTGGCTGACAGTTGTTTGACAAGATTCAAATACTCTTGTCGTGAAACGTTGTTCTTGTCTTGTAGCTTGCGATACATCGACGCGTACCGTTCCTTTTCTGTTGCAGGCAACCTTGGCAATGCTGCTTCCAGTAGAACCAATGCGGCCCCGCGGTATTCACCGCGAGTCAAGTCATACTCAAGTATCTGGCTTTGTGACAGCATAAAGTCTGTCAGCGAGGTCATGGGGATTCGGTTGTCTGCCAGTTGTCCTGATTTATGCTTTATGAGTCCCAACAAGAAGAGCACAACGGATAAAACTGCTATCATGGCTATTGATACGAAAAACACATGTTTTGCAAAAAAAGCTATGGAAGAAGAAGGCACCACACCAGAGGAAGGCATCGGCAAATTTGAGGGACTTGGTAGGGCTGCCGCCACTGGAAGCGATACCTCTGGAAAAAGGTCGCCAGGTTCATCGCCAAAGCCACCGCCGAAATTAACCTGTGTCCAGAAGCCTCCGTTCTCTTTGGGTACGAATATCTCAACAAAAGCATGTGATCTTGACACGACCATCCGCGCTGGTATCCCCAGAGTGTTTAGGAGCATAAAGCCAGCACGCGCCCGATGTCGGCAGACACCTCCGCGCCAATATACCATTGCCTCGCTGAAAGTGTTGAACTCGTCGGCCAATTGTATCACGGTATCCTTGTAGCTCTTGAACTCTTGGGTCAGTGCCTTCAACAAGGGCAGGACACGGACATCTTCGCCATTCAGCGCATCGGATACTATCTTGGGGAGATATGGCTGTCCCACTTGCTTGGGAGACTTTGATTTGAGCAACCATTCGGTGCGCGTGCCTGTTGCAAGGCGTTTGAATGCAGCCGATTCATGCGGTACCTGGCAAGGCTTGACCCCTGCGCACTCATTGGCTTTGCGCCATTGGGATATGCGCATGTCAGGTGGGAGCAGATTTTCTTTGAACTCGCGGTTGTCGCTGCGGAGGTAGTCTGTACGGTATGCCAGATGATACACAAAAGCACGTCCTTCCAACGTATTGACTGGTGGTTCTGTTTCAACACGTAAATTGTG
>JAEEGL015462521.1_pt1 | contig 11397 bp, 7 predicted proteins | sample 9134231 | NCBI WGS metagenome assembly JAEEGL01 (sample SAMN16246548, study PRJNA631951) | gut metagenome | biome: gut microbiome; feature: rumen; material: fiber-attached | host: Bos | place: Iran: Karaj | collected 2018-10
CACTGACCAGCGGGAAGTAAACAGAACAAAAACAAGAAAAAACATGTTTTTTTTGATTTTATTTGGTTTTTACCATGTTTTTTTAACTGGCCGCACTGCGGCAAAAAACAACATACAGTTTCAACCGTACAGGTCGAAAAAGTTTCGACTTGTTTTTTTTCTTTTGTTACCGAACAATTCTTTCATTGTTCAGCATGAAAAGTCTGACTGTTCTGCAACAATTTAGTAAATCACGGCGCGGTACAGTCGTACCACCTTGATATTTCAAGAATTGTTCGGGAACAATGGAAGAATTGTTCAGGAAGAGCCAATGAATTGTTCGTGATAAAAGAAAAATTTCATCGTGATGAATAGGTACACAGAGTGCATTATGTAAACGTAAATAACCATATTTTTTCCTCGTGAGGAAATAAAAAGAACGAAAAAGCATGGTGGAATAAACAATATGATGTACCTTTACACGCAAAAGAAGACACTAACTTAAAACATATATATGAATATGAAGAAAATATTTATGATGGTTGTAGCTGCCATGTTCGTATCAAGCAGCATGAATGCACAGAATGGCTACGATGACACTAAGCATGAGGTGGCAATAAGTTACGGAGGACTGTCAACATCACAGTGGGTCGATATATTCGAGACTATCGGCGGAGCAATGGTTGGCATGAACCTGGAGAACGAGGTAGTCACGGGTCCTATATCTGCCGAGTACTTCTACCACACGAAGAACTGGCTCGGAATAGGAGGTATCTTCGTCTTCGGACAGAGTAAACAGGATGTGTATTCCAGCATCACAGACAGCTACTTCGGCTCGTACACTAACACTTACCTCACGCTCATGCCTGCCGTCAAGATGGACTGGCTGCGCAGGAAGCACTTCGGAATGTACTCCAAGGTTGCCCTCGGCGCTACGCTCAGGACTGAGTCAACGGATTATGACGATGAGCATAAAGAGGATGAGATGAAAAGCGAAAGCAACGTACATATCAACTGTCAGGTATCTCTCCTCGGAATAGAGGCTGGCACCACAAGGCTCCGTGCCTTTGCCGAACTCGGCTTCGGCGAACAGGGAACTGGTCTCGTCGGTCTCCGCTACAAGTTCTGAGTAGAGCAATGGCAGCAAAAGTCTGAAACACAGAGAACACAGAGGGCACAGAGAGGCTCTCAGAGAAAACTCTGTGGACTCTGTGTTAAAAACTTATAAACTTAAAGACTCACAAACTTATCCAAATTACCAAGTTTTGAGTATTGCAAGGAAACGTAAAAAGGCGTACCTTTGCAGCGACAAAAAAAAGAAACAAATATGAACGATATAAGATATATAAACAATATATCCTTTTTGCAGGAAGGAGGGTGTGTCAAGGAATACTGACACACCCTTCTTTTTTTAATGAACAAAAATGAATATCGTTCGTTTTTAACAAATACTGGCTTATGCAGATAAAGAAAGAACAGACGCAGGAAGACATAACGGAGGTTGCAAAGAAGGTGTTCCTGAAGAAAGGATTCGTAAAGACTTCCATGCGTGACATATCCAAAGGGGCTGGCATCGGTGTCAGCAACATATACAATTACTTCAAGAGCAAGGACGAGTTGTTCCGCCATATCGTCACACCTCTCATCACTGAAATGGAGAGGATGGTGAAGGAGCATCACAACGTGAAGAACCAGAAGCAGTTTCTGGACTATGCCACTGGCGCAAGCGATGAGATGATGCAGGAACACGTCAACTCTTACATAAGACTGATAAACGACCACAGGGACGAACTGACGCTGATACTCTTCAAGGCACAAGGCTCATCACTCGAGAACTTCATTGATGAATATACCGACGAGTGTTCACACCAGGTACTGATGTTCATGAATAACTTCAAGAGCAAATACCCACAGTACAGCGTTATCCACTCCACATTCACCTACCACATACACATAGTATGGATGTTCAGCTTCATCTCCGAGGTCATCAAGCATAATCTCGACCAGCAGGAGATAAAGAAATCCATTGAGGACTACATACTATTTGAATACACAGGATGGAGAGCATTAATGAACCAGAACTCAAGTGTCTGAAGTGCTTCCTCTTGTAGTAAAGAGGAGTAAAGAGAAGTTAAAAGGAGTAAAGAGACGTTACTATGTCAGCATAATTTGGCGAATAATCTAACTAATCCTCCCCATAGAGGGGGAGGTGCCCGAAGGGCGGAGAGGGTCTTCCTCTGTGTTGAAACTTAAATAGAAACAAATAAATAGTGAAATGAAAATTGAAAAGATTAACGACCTGTTCGGCAAATATGCAGAACAACTATTAAGGATGCGCTGGCTCACACTTGGCGCATTCGTACTGATACTTGTCGTGTCAGTACTGGGAATGAAACGTATGGTAACGGAGACATCGTTCGATGACTATTTCATCGAGGACGACCCGATGCTGGTAAAGACCGAGGAGTTCAAGTCACACTTCGGCAATGACTATTATGTAGGAGTCCTCACCCAATGTGACAACCACTTCACAAAGGAGAATCTCACCACATTGCGTGCATTGTCCAACGAGCTCATGGACAGCCTCTCGTATGCAGACAAGATAACGTCACTGACCGACATCGAGTTCATGGTGGGCAGCGACGAGGGCATGACCATAGAGCAGATTGTGCCAGATGTCATTCCTGACAACGGCTCACCTGCCATGGACAGCATCAAGGCAAGAGCCTACAGCAAGCCTCATGTGGCACGCAAGCTTGTCTCCAAGGATGGCAGGATGTCATGGATCATGGTTAAGCTGCGTACCTTTCCTAAGGACAGCGTATGGAAAAAGCAAGGAAACGTGTCTCCGGATATTGTCACGGGTCAGGAGGTGGAGCACATCATCAAGAAACCTGAATATGCCTCACTCTCGCCAAAGGGAACAGGTATGCCATACACAAGTTCGTGCAAGACATCATTCATAGGCAAGGAGATGGGACATCTCATGATGATAGCAACCGTCATCTGCGTGCTTGTGATGCTCTTCATGACACGTTCACTGAGAGGTATCATCGCTCCGATAATATCCGTCATAGGCGGCTTATTCATCACATACGGCATTGCTGGCTGGACACAGATGTACGTCGATTCGACGGTACTGATGATTCCTACCATCCTTTCGTTTGCCGTAGCCATAGCCTACAACATCCACATCTTCTCCTACTTCATCGGCAGGATGCGTATTCACGGTGAACGCATGAAGGCTATCGTTGAGACTGTACGTGAGATTGGATGGTCAGTATTCTTCTGCGGCTTCACCACCCTGGTATCTCTGCTGTCTTTCCTTGTCATACCTATCCGCCCTATGCACTGCGTAGGTATCATCAGCTCCATGAGTGTGCTGTTCGTGTTGCTCACATCGCTCATCATCACTCCTGTGCTGCTGTCATTAGGCAAGAACAAGAAGCCTGTCGAGGGATTCACGGAGGAAAGCGACACACGATGGACCAAGGTAATGGTTACGATGAGTGACTGCGTACTGCGCAATCCACGTAAGATAGGAATATCATTTCTCGTCATCTGTATCGTGTTTGCCATAGGACTGTTGAAGATTGAGGCTGCCTTCGACGTTGCAAGGACAATGGGCGAGGAAGTGCCATACGTCAAGGAAGTGATGGATGTAGGACGTTCAGAGCTTGGCTCACTCTATTCTTACGACCTCATAGTCGAATTCCAGAATGATGATGAAGCCAAGAAACCGGAGAACCTCAGGCGTCTTGAACAGTTGCAGGCTAAAGTGGACAGCTACAATCTGACAAAGCGTACAACATCCATTCTTGACATAATGAAAGACCTCAACCAGACACTCAACAATGGCAACAAGGCTTACTACCGCATACCTGACAGCGAGGAGGAAGTGGCACAGATGATTCTGCTCTATGAGAACGCAGGAGGAACAGAGTCCGAATACTGGGTCGATTATGACTACCGACGCCTGAGACTGATGGTCGAACTTTCCGACTTCAACTCTGCCACCGTAGAACGTGAACTGGAGCAGATCCAGGCTGATGCCAGCAAGATATTCCCAGGTGCAAAGGTGACGACGGTGGGCAATATTCCACAGTACGTAACCATGATGCAGTATCTCGTGAGAGGACAGATGCTGTCGTTCGTCATCTCCATCCTCATCATCGGTGTCATACTCATGATTGCCTTCCAGAGCATACGAGTGGGACTGATAGGTCTCATACCAAACATGATGCCAGCAATCTTCGTAGGCGGTTACATGGGTTGGATGGGCATTCCGTTAGACATGATGACTGCCACACTCCTGCCAATGATGCTTGGTCTGGCGGTAGATGACACCATACACTTCATCAACCACTCCAAACTGGAATATGACCGTACGCACGACTATCACAGTGCAATACGTCGTACCTTCCGCGTGGTGGGCATAGCCATCGTTACGACGTCAATCATCACGTCTGCCGTCTTTGCAAGCTTCTGCACATCACTTTGCACCATGTGCTTCAACTTCGGACTGATGGCTATCATCGGCGTCATGTCCGCACTTGCCGCCGACCTGCTCATTACACCAATACTCGTAAGATACTGCAAGGTCTTCGGGAAAAAGTAATCAATAACATCATTTTTTTGAACGAAAATTTAGAAAATTAAAGAAAATTATTTCTATCTGTACGATTGTGGTTTTGCGCTAAGGCGCCTATTAGAAAAACAGTCAAGAACTTTTCTCACTGACCAGCGGAAAGTAAACAGAACAAAAACAAGAAAAAACAGGTTTTCTTTTGTTTTCTTTGGTTTTCCCCATGTTTTTACTTCCCATTGGTCAGTGAGACCGCTTCGCTAAGTTCTAACTGGCCGCCTTGCGGCAAAAACAGAAATACAGGTCTTAACCATACTTGTTAAATAATTTTCTTTAATTTTCTAAATTTTCGTTTAAGAAACAAAAAAAGATTCAATCATGAAAAGAATATTATTCATTATCGCTGCCTGCATGATGACATCAGCAGGCATGAACGCACAACAGATAACAGGTCGTGACATCGTACAGAAAGTCAAGGACCGCCCAGACGGTGACACACGCTACGGCGAGATGGAGCTGACACTCATAAAGAAGAACGGCAGCAGTCGTCAGCGTAAGCTGACATCATGGGCAATGGACGAAGGCAAGGACACCAAGAAGATGATGTTCTTCACCTACCCTGGCGACGTGAAAGGAACAGGATTCCTCACATGGGACTACGACCAGATTGGCAAGGAAGATGCCAAGTGGCTATACCTTCCTGCCATGAAGAAGACACGACGCATCAGCGGTTCATCATCCAAGACGGACTACTTCATGGGCACAGACTTCACCTACGACGACATGGGTTCACGCCACGTGGATGAGGACAAGCACAAGCTTCTGCGTGAGGAGACAAGAGACGGCCACAAGTGCTGGGTCGTCGAGTCCGTACCAGTGGATAAGCATGAGGTATATAGCCGCAAGGTGTCATGGATAAGGCAGGACTGCCTCATGAGCGTCTATGTGGAGTTCTACGACAAGCTGGACAAGCTGCACCGCGTACTTACAGTCAGCGACATCAGGAAGGTACAGGGATTCTGGACCATACAGAAGATGGAGATGAAGAACGTACAGACAGAGCACCGCACTGTCATTGCCGTACACAATCAGCAGTACGACATGAAGATAGACAAGACATTGTTCACTGTCGCAAAACTTGAGAAAGGTTTATGAAATCCATAGCAATCATCAGTGCACTATTATTGTGCACAATACCTCGTCCTGTCGTGGGACAGGACGAGGACTCTCTTCGGGTCAGCGTAAAGGGATTCGTAGATACCTATCATGCTGTGCGTACGGAGCACCCTCACGACTGGATGTCGTCAAGAAGCAGGGTACGTGGCGAAGTGACCATGGAGAAAGGTCATGCTGGTGCATTCATATCCGCCAATATGATACACAATGACATACTCAGGGAGCGCACGGGTCTCCAACTTCGTGAGGCGTATGCCTACTACTCCGACGAACATTGGGACTTGCGTGCAGGCAGACAGATTATCGTGTGGGGAGTGGCAGATGGTCTCAGACTCACCGACATCATATCACCGATGGACTACACCGAGTTCCTTGCACAGGACTACGACGACATCCGCATACCTGTGGGCGGTCTTCGTCTGCGCTACTCACGCGACAAGTGGAGTCTGGAGGCAGTAGCCGTGCCTGTCAGCTCATTCTTCGAGTTGCCATGCGACACCGACAATCCGTGGTCAGTAGGACAGATCAACATCGGTGCAGAGCCAAGCCACCGACTATGCAACATGGAATACGGCAGTCGTCTGTCTTTCTTCCTCAGCGGCATCGACTTCTCATTCTCCGCACTCCACACATGGAACAAGATGCCAGTCATGCTTAATGGCACAGGCGAATACCGCAGGATGACGATGCTCGGCGCTGACCTGTCCGTGCCTGTCGGCAAATGTGTCGTGCGCACCGAGTTTGCCGAATATCTTGACGAGGCACAACAGACAACAGGTTCAGACGTCATCAACCGTGCAGCCTCAACCAACGCACTCATAGGTATCGACTGGTATGCAGGCAACGACTGGACCATTGCTGCACAGTACTCCCACAAGTACGTGGCACAGGGCGACCACCGCAACACAGGACTTGCCACACTTCGCATATCGAAAGACCTGTTACACAACACACTCGCACTCCAGACCTTCGCTTACATAGACGTGACCAACGGAGGTATCTTCAACCGTATGAACGCCGACTATGCCCTGAACGACCAACTGCACGCAATACTCGGCTACGACCTTTTCCATGCCGACAGAGGCATGTTTACCATGTATGACAACAACTCGGAAATGTGGCTTAAGCTGAAATACAGCTTCTGACACAGCTCTGACTTCACGTAATCAAAAGGGAGCATTTACAGAGCTAAGTACGATGGAGACATCGAGGGGGGGAGGCAGGGGTAACGGGGAGGAATAAGCATGAAGGACGGAAAAGACCAAGCATGAAGAACGGAAATGACAAAGCATGAAGAACGGAAATGACAAAGCATGAAGGACGGAAATGACAAAGCATGAAGGACGGAAATGACCAAGCATGAAGGACGCGTATGGAGAGCCGGAAACGACGGGAGAGGACAGGCATATTTTACCGATTTTTGGGTATTGCGAGGCAGGGGAGGAAGGTGTAACTTTGCAGTATAATCAGGAAAGAGATGCAAAGAATCATTTGGGTAATCATATTGGTACTGGCAATGAAGGTCGAAAGGGCTGATGCACAGGTCATTCACGGGGGCGTGGTGATGGATGCAGAGACAAAGGAAAGGATTGTCGGTGCGGTAGTGATGGACGAAGAAAGCGGAAAGGCATTGGCTGTGACACAGGGAGACGGCAGGTTCACAATACCCAAAAGTAAGTACAAACGGATACGGATTGTCTATCTTGGCTATAAGGCTCTTGAAACTGGGATGACCAAGGACAACAGATACCTGATACATACGGACAATAAGCTCAATGAGGTGGTGGTGACGGCTCAGGAGAGCAAGGGACTGACGAGTTCGTCGGTCATAAGGCGACAGGCTATGGAACACCTGCAGCCGTCGAGCTTTGCCGACTTGCTGGAACTGCTTCCGGGCGGGCGTGCTACGACGCCTTCGCTGAGTACGCCTAACAATATATATATAAGGGAGATTGCCACGGGTAACAGTAATTACTCGACGTCGGCTCTGGGCACGAGCTTCGTCATCGACGGGGCACCGATTAGTACCAATGCCAATATGCAGTACATGGCTGGTGCCTGGGATGCCGCCGCAACGAACAGGGACAACACGAATGCCGGAGTCGATATGCGTGCCATCTCCACTGACGATATCGAGAAGGTGGAGATAGTCAGGGGCATACCCTCGGTGGAGTATGGCGACCTGACAAGCGGTCTGGTGAAGATTGAGCGCAAGCGTGGGGGACGCGATGTCAGTTTCCGCCTGAAGAGCGACATGGGTTCAAAGCTCATGTATGTGGCTAAGGGCTGGGAATGGGACAGACAGAACATGAGCCTCAACGTGAGTGCAGACTACCTGAACTCGAAGGCGGACCCTCGCAACAGGTATGAGACGTACAAGCGGTTGACGCTGTCGTCACGTCTGAGCAAGGGCTGGCAAGGCGATGCGTGCAGCATGAGGCTGAATGCCAGTATCGACTACACCGGCTCGTTCGATGACGACAAGGTGGATCCAGACGTCAACCACGGTGCCGAGGACTCGTTCAAGTCGGGTTACAACAGGTATGCGGCTACCCTCTCGTTCTCGCTGAAGACGAAGAGGGAGCTGTGGATGAAGTCGCTGGACCTTACGGCATCGTCATCATACGAGTACGATGTGATGGAGCGTACACGCTTCATGCAGCTGCAGCGCATGACGGTGGCACCGCTGTCGATGGAGGAAGGAGAGAATGACGCATTCATACTCCCTTACACCTACACGGGTCACCACGAGACGGAGGGCAAGCCTCTCAGTGTGTTTGCCAAGATAAATGCACGTTTCAGCGTGCCAGGCAATAAGGTTCACAACTCGCTCCTCATCGGGGCTGACTGGAACATTGACAAGAACCTCGGAAGGGGACAGATATTCGACCCATATACTCCTGTATATACGGGTGTGTCGTCAAGGCAGCGCCGTCTGTCTGACATCCCTGCCAACAGACGCCTGTCTGCATACGCTGAGGAACAGCTGCGCATCCACACGGCATTGGGTAGCATCGAGGTTACGGCAGGTGCAAGGGCTGCGATGCTGACTAACATGACTGACGAATACGTGATGAACGGGAAGGTGTACCTCGACCCGCGTGCCAACGCAGGCTATACGTTCCCACGGTTCACGCTCCTTGGCAAGGCGACGACAATCAGGGTGTCGGGCGGTGTGGGACAGCACACGAAGATGCCGACGATGGAGCAGCTCTTCCCGGATATGCTCTACCTTGACTTCATCCAGCTGAACTACTATCATGACAATCCCGACTACCGCTGCATCAATGTGATGACTTACGTGCGCAATCCCCGCAACACTGCCCTCGAGCCTGCCCGCAATCTCAAGTGGGAAGTGGCAGCCGACCTGAGCATCGGCGGCAACCGCATGTCGGTGACGCTGTTCAGGGAAAAGATGTCTTCGGGATTCAGAAGTCAGGCACACTATGACTCATATACCTACAGACAGTATGATGCTTCGGCTATTGACGGAGAGGCTCTCACGGCTAAGCCTACGGTGGCTGACCTTCCCTACACGGAGACCAGCGAACTCGGCGGCTACAGCAACTACACGAACGGAAGCATGACGCTGAAGGAAGGCGTGGAATATACGTTCGAGAGCGTGCGTGTGCCAGTGGTCAATACCCGTCTCACCATCAATGGCGCCTACTTCAGGACGACCTACAACAACTCGATGGAGGATGCGTACCGTCCGAGTCAGGTGCTCGACAACAAGCAGATACAGTACGTGGGCTTGTACGATAACAACGACGGCTCGGTGCGCGAATCGTTCAACACCAACTTCACGTTCGACACGAGTGTGCCTGCCCTGAAGCTCGGCTTCTCCGTCTCGGCACAGTGTCTGTGGTTCACCACGTCGCAGCGCAAGGAGGTAAGCAATTACCCGGTGCGCTACATTGCGCCTGACGGCAGCACGCATCCGTGGACGGACGAGTGCGAGGGTGACGCCTACCTTCGCTACCTTGTCAGGGAGAACTCGCCTTCCAACTTCGAGAAGAACAGGGTACCTTTCTCCATGAACCTCAACTTCAAGGTTACGAAGAAGCTGTTTGACGACCACGTGAACGTTGCCATGTTCTGCACCAGACTGTGGGACTACACTCCCGAGTACGAGAGCCGTGGCGCTACGATAAGACGTCACGTCACTCCTTACTTCGGACTCGAAATGAACATCAGGATATGAGAAAGTATTTATACACGGTAATGGCAACCTTGCTGATGCTGTCTCTGGCATCGTGCCACAAGGAGGAGGACGACCTGTTCGCCACGGGCTGCATCATGCTGAGCACACCTGACGGCATGGCAATAGACATGGTGCAGGCTCAGGCGATACTCACGAACGTGAACACACGACAGGTCACGACAACGTCGGACTTCACAGGCGAACGTCTTAGCATAGATGTACTGCGAGGGGCATACAAGATAAGCATAGAGGGTGTGGCTACGGTTCACGACACGGACGGAAGGACGCTCACCCGACAGTTCCGCTCACAGAGCGAATACATTGACCTGAGCAGCACGGGGGTGAATAACGTGACGCTCCGAATTATTTATCTCGATTGAAACTATGAGAAGGATACTGACATTCCTTACAATCATAAGCATAGGCTCACCGCACGTCATGGCAACCGACACGGGCAAGGCGCACACGGAGCACCGCGCACTGTGGACCACCCTCGACAGAGGGGCAATGATGAACCCTGCCGTGCACGGAGGTCTGTTCCACACGTCTTACTCGGAGCTGACGCTCACGATGTCAAGGCGGAGGGAGACAGAGGCTCTCGTCCTTGAGAACGGGGACGGGAGCAACGACTATGGCGTGACGGTGAACACGTTCCTGCGCCTGTCGGACAAGACGGCGGTATGGGGCGAGGCTGGCTACACGTCAGGGCAAAGGATGAACGTCACATGGTGCTCCACATCGGACTACGCTCTCCTGAAGCCTTACGTCCTTGCCGACACGTTGGGAGGCAGCACTGACGGTGAACGATACACGTTCTCGGGCGGCTACGCCACACGGCTCAACCGCATCAGTCTCGGTGGCGAGATGACGTTCAGGGCAGAGCAGGAATACCGCGACACCGACCCTCGTATGCGGGGAATAGTGTCCGAGCTAACCCTGCGTGGAGGTGCTGCCCTGGCACTGAGTGGCTACAGCCTCGGTGCGAGTATGGAAGCCAACATATACAGGCAGACGAACAGTGTCAGCTTCTACGATGAGGATGGTGTCATCCCCGAATACCAGATGACGGGGCTCGGTACGGAGTATGCACGTTTCTCGGGCGACAAGCGAAGCATATACTATGATGGCGGTGGTGCAAGCCTCGTGCTCAACCTCGCTCCTGACAAGGGAAAGGGCGTGTATGCCGACTGTAACCTGTCAAGACGACACTACGAGCGCAAGCTGGCTGACTACAACGCCCTGCCGCTCACCAAGCTCTACGTGGAGGGCATTGATGCCAACGTGGGATGGAGGCACAAGGGTGCGGAGCGCCTGGCGATATACGGACAGGCAAAGTACACCAGGAAGACGGGCGACGAGAACGTGTGCGGCGACTCATACGGTGGCTCATATCCCGTGATTGCGACGCTGACCATGTACCACGACAATGAGCTGACCACAGCCGTTGGTGCCA
>JAEEGL016361104.1_pt1 | contig 11397 bp, 7 predicted proteins | sample 9134231 | NCBI WGS metagenome assembly JAEEGL01 (sample SAMN16246548, study PRJNA631951) | gut metagenome | biome: gut microbiome; feature: rumen; material: fiber-attached | host: Bos | place: Iran: Karaj | collected 2018-10
ACTGCCAATAGGCATAGAATGGTGATGTTACGTAGGTTGAAATGACTGTTTCTCATTGCGCAAATGATATTTTTTCAATTTGCAAAAGTATATCTTTTTATCGAAACAGCCGCCCGTCGTTTCAAAAAAAAATCAACGGTGAATTGTGAATATTTATTTCATACCTCTCACCACAAGCCTATCACCTGAGTGTCCGGGACATTTTTTGCCACTAGTTGCCCTCAGCATTTATCCGTTCGTTTGCCGTTCGTTAACCGTTCGTTTGCCGTCCAGGGAACGGCAAACGACCCCCTAATCGGTAAGTTTCGGTAGAATGCGGTAGAAAGCGGTAAGTTTCGGTAAGATGCGGTAGGTTTCGGTAAGATGCGGTAAGATGTGGTAAATGGCAGCAGGAATTTCTTAAGGCAGCCGCTAAAAGTAGCCCGTCAAGGCTTTTCTTTCATTAGAAATGCGTTGATTTACAATGTGTTAATTATTGCTTGAATGTGTAAATGCTTGAGTGAAAATACTCAAACAAGCAAGCAATCAGACAAGCAAGCAATCCAATTATCTTAGACGAGAAACGGCACTGCTTCTCCTATTGCAATGCCGTTTCTTGTGTGGGGTATATTGTGGGGTTTCTGTTTGGAGAGTACCCATAGAATGAGGTTTAGCGTACCAACACGACGCGTTGGGCTGTGGTCTTGTCGACCACTACTAGGTATACGCCTGCGGTGGGGAGCTGGAAGAGTGACTGATTGTCGGTGCAGTGTTGGCTTATTAGGCGGCGACCCATCATGTCGTAAACCTCGACAGTGCGATTGTCCACCCCGATAAGTTGCATCGAATAGCAGGGCAGGGCTGTGATGAGGATTTCGGCACCCACATTGTCGATGCCTTGAGCGGTGGTGAAGTTGGCGATGTAGGTGGCATCGGCGGTGACAACCAGCGTGCGCGGGTTGTCGGTGACACCATCGTTCCAACGTGAGAATTGATAACCATCGTAGGGCTGAGCCGATATTGTGGCTGTACCGCCCTGTGGGTAGGCTCCGCTACCGGAGGCGATGCCCATGGTTTCGTCGGCAGAGAGGACGGTGATGGTGTAGTATTGCGTCACCGCCTCGAAGTAGGCTGTGTAGGTGGCATCGGCGTTAACGGTGATGGCACGGATGGCGTTGGTGTTGCCGTCGTTCCACTGTACAAAGCGGTAGCCGTTGTTGGCGTTGGCGGTGATGGTGGTAACGGTGCCGGCCCCGAAGGTGCCACTGCCACTGGTGGTGCCCATCGTCTCGTCGGCGGAGAGGACGGTGATGGTGTAGTATTGTGTCACGGCTTCGAAGTAGGCGGTGTAGGTGGTGTCGGAGTTAACGGTGATGGTGCGGATGGCGTTGGTGTTGCCATCGTTCCACTGCACGAAGCGGTAGCCACTATTGGCAGTGGCAGTGATGGTGGTGACGGAGCCGGCCATGTAGGTGCCGCTGCCAGTGGTGCTGCCCATGTCGGGATTGTTGCTTTGCACGGTGACGGTGTAGTAGGTGTCGGAATGGGTGTTCTCGGTGACACTGATGTCGTCGAGTAGCAGCCAGTAGATGTTAGAAGAGTTGTTGTGGCGGAAGGCGACATAGATGTTCTGCCCGGCATAGGGGCTGAGGTCGACTGTGCGCTGAGTGTAGTTGGTTGTGGTGAGTGTGGTGGTGAAGACGGGCGTGGCGGTAAAATTGGTGACGTTGTTGCCGGTGGTGGAGACGTACACGGAGTAATGCTCCTGATAGTGGGCGCTGTCTACTGCGGCATCGTACCAGGTGAGGGTATAGTCGTTGCCAGTTGTCAGTTGCAACTGGGGTGTGACCAGCCAGTTGTCGGGTGTGAGGGCTCCGACATTGTCGATATACGAGGCGGAGGCAAAGAAGTCGCTGCCACTATGAGCGCGGATGCTGCCGAAGACAGTTGCCCCATGCTGCCAAGTGTAGCTGTCGCAGTCGTTGTCGATAATGTTCCAGCATGACACAGGCTCTTCGCTCTCGAAGCCCATGGTGTAGGGGAATGAGTTTACGGTGCAGCCGAACACGGTGATTGGTAGTGTGTCGCGTAATATAGTGCCACCGTCGTTAGCGGTGACAATGACGTTGTAGGAGCCAGGTGTGACCCATGTGGCTGTTGCCGTATTGCCCGAGGTGGAGGAGTGGGCCGCACCAGTGAGTGTCCAGTTGTAGGTGGCGGTTGAAGGACCTGCTGCCGTGAAGGTGGTGGCCACGTTCACGCCCACCGAACTGGGCCCGTTGATTATCACCGAAGAGGAGGCACTGTCGGAGAGAATGGCGCGAATCATCCATGACTGGTTGGGTGTTTCGCCTGAGGCTGTGGCCAGTGAAAGCCAGGAACTGCCAGTGTCGATTGAGACAAGGCTGCTGTTGCTGTCGCCCGTGTAGGCGCACGAGGCGGCAGGATAGGGTATGTTGTCGGTGTGGAAGGCAATCCAGATGGGCAGGGTGCTGTTGGTGGCGACGGGTGTAGCTAGGTGGATGGTCTGCCAGCTGCCTACGGCATTGCTGCCGAAGGTGGCGGTCTGTGTGGCCTGCTGTGTGATGGAGGTGGTGGCACTGCCACGGTACATATTCAAGGTGTATGTCCCCGCACTGGGCACATACAGCATTACGTCGGTTACATAGCTGCGGTGGTGTACCATGTTGGCTGGCAGTTTGACGGCCCAGTCGAAGGGTTGTGCGCTACCCATGCCTATTGCCGTAGCAAAGGAGGCTGTGTCGCAGTACGACACGGTATCGCCGTATGTGACGGTGGTGCCACCTCCGTTGGTGAAGATGCCCTTAATCATGAAACTGAAGTTGCCCGACAGTGTGCCGAATGAGCTGCCCCACACGCGGCTGTCGTTGTTGCCAGCATAGTAGGTGACAGCAGCGGGATAGGAGGCTGAGCTCTCCAACATAATCCATATAGGTTGGGTGCCGCTGATGGGGACATTTGACGTGAGCGTTAGTACGCACCATCGGTTGGTGAGGCTGCTGCTGGCGGTGAAGGGTAGGCTGTACAGCAGTGTGGTGGCGGAGGTGGTGCCAGTGTACACCTTCAGCGTGTAGGAGCCGCTGGAATTGATGTACATCATCACCTTGGTCAGGTCGTGACCTGCCGTCAGGTTGGCAGCAGGTATCTTGATACCCCAGACGGTGGTGCCAGAGCTGCCGTAGCTGCCGAGGCAGCGATTTTTACAATATCCCAGGGTGTCGCCGCTCAGTGGCAAAAAGTTGGCACGGAAGGTGTAGCTGCCACCGTTGGCGTAGAAGGTGCGGGGGTTGTACATAAACGCGTCAGTCCATCCAGTGAAGCAATACCCCTCGTTGGCGGTGGCAGAGATTGTCACCAATGTGTTGTTGGTGCCGGTATAGGTGCCTCCACCTGTCACGGTGCCATAGCCTGTGCTGCTGGGGTATACCAAAGCCGACACGGAGGTGGTGTCGCCAAAATCCTCGTTGGGACGAATGCTGACGATAGCACAATTTTTGATGTTAAACGTGTATGTGCTGTTGCTGCCAGTGCCGCCTGCGCTGGGGTTGAGGCTGCCGATGGCATAATAGCCGTCGTAGTGGCCTTGCCAGCCCCAGTTGAAGTGGAATAGGCCGCTGTTGTTGTATCCGTCGCACACAAAGCTGTGTCCGCCCGTCGAATCGCGGCCGGAATAGATGATTGGACGGCTGTTGTTCAGTTCGTTCTGCATTATTGAGATCCACTGCGCGTCGGAACCATCACTATAGAGGATGTGGTGTGCATTACTGCGGTATTTGAAGTAGTAGCGCAGCGCATTCTCGGCAGAGGGCACCGACGTAGTGCCAAAGAGGTTGGGTACGTTGGACTCGTTGATGGTGTAGGCATTGCTGCCGCCATAGCCCGACACTCCATAGTCCATATCTATTGCTACACCTACATGGTATAGCAACGTGGCAACGGCATTTATCTCAGTGGTGCTGCTCGAAGTGGTGAGGCTGTCGGGCATGTTGCTCCATGCGTATGTGGTAGTGCCGAAGTTGACGCTCTGAGTGCCGTAGGTAGAATGGGTGTAGCTGTGCGAGCCGTAGCCTGTGGTGGGGTGTCCCCAGTATTTCATTACCTGTGCCATCGCCACTGCCACACAACCTGTTACTGCGCGGTCGCTGTGAATGCTGTCGTATGGGCAAAGACTGTTGTATAGAGCTCGTTGCCCCCATTGTGTGGTCAACAGCGGTGCCACCGAGGTGTATTGAGGCGGCATGGGTGGGTTATCGCCGAGTAGACCGTCCCAGCGGCTTTTACGGATGCTGTCGCCGGGATTGTTGGAACGTTGGATGTGCCGACCCGACAGGGTGCGATAGAAACGAATCTGATCCTCGTAGTCGTCGAGCCATTCTTTTACATGAATGGGCATATTGTCTATGGCAAAGATGCCGTTGGCGGAAAATCCCAAGATGGGCAGTACGCAGTCGTCTGCTGAGACCAGCACAAAACCCTTGCCGTTGTCCCCAACGAAGGTATAGAATTCGCGGTAGGGGAGTGATTCTGATATGTCGACTAGTTGCAAGCCGTTTTCACCTTGTTGTTTGCAGTAGTTTTGGGCTACTCTTAGTGCCGTTTCTTTGTCCACTGGCTTGGCATTTGTGTTGCCACTCCATAAAACAGCCACCATAAAAAGCAAAACAGATAGTATTTTTCTCATCAATATCGTTTTATTGCGTTTGTATAAAAGAATCTTGATAACAAATCACTTTACCACAATTATATATAAGATTGTGGCACGTTTTTTTACAATGCAAAAATACATATTTTTTTAAAAATAAAATATCTATTTTGTTTTTTTCGCTCTAGTACAAAGAATGACTGATTTTTGCAAACCTTTCTCATTGTCGCGTCTCTTCAAGGCTGTTGAAAAATCAGTCTTATACCTAACTAGAGCCTTTTTTTCTATGGGGTTGCCTGTACTCTATATTGTGTGTTCATAGGCGATTTGTATGCATGAGGGGCTTTTTGGCTGCCGCACAACATATCGGCAAAACAATAGAACTACCAGACATTCGTATGGATGTCTGGTGGAGATGTCGGGTTGGGTGTAGAATACGGCTACTTTGCCAGGATGGTCATGGTGAACTTGCGCTGTAGGCGGTGGCGTAGCGCATAGAGGAGCAGGCCGTAGAGGGCGACGACGAGGAGTGTGATGAGGGCTACCCAGCCTTCGGAGAGGTGTAGGGCGGTGAGGGTGGCAAAAGTGGCGAGCAGCAGTAGGGCGGGTATGATGTAGGCGATGAGGACTGCTTGCAGGCCTCGGTTGGAGTGAATGGCTACAGTGACAGGGTCGCCCTCATGGTACTGCTGCCACTGGGGGGTGTCGATGTCCATGATTTTCTCCTTGCTGTCGGCAAAGCCACAACGACCGTGAGCCTCGCATGAAGCGCAGGCACTGACTACGTGGAGCTGGACAGTGACACTGCCAGACCGCACAGCAGTGACAGTGGCGGGATGGGTTGCTATTTTCGCCATGAGCGGGGAGCGTTTTTACAGTTCTTGACGCAGCGGCCTTCGGTGTTCATTTTGTGCACTTCGCCCATGTATATCACTTCGGAACGGCCGTATTCGAATGGCGAAGCCATGTCGAAGGTGGGAAAGATGAAGAATTCGCCCTTGGTGTCGATGTATCCCCACTGGCCGAGTTTGACAGGAGCGAGGCCGTCGGTGAATTGGTAAGCGTTCTCGAAGCAGGGCCAGATGATGGGACGGCCTTCCATGTCGCAGAAGCCGTAACGGCCATCTTTCTCAATGAGGGCGAGGCTGTCGTGGTAGATGTAGGCTTCGCCGCGGAAGCCGCTGTTGTCGTACTCGATGGGGAGGATGACTTTGCCTTTGCTGTTGATGATGCCCCACTTACCGTTGAGGGAAACGTAGGTGCGGTCGTCTTTGAAGAGGCCGGCCTGGTCGTATTGGCAGGGGATGACCTCTTTGCCTTTATCGTCAAGGAAGCCGTATTTGTTGTCGCGCATGACGAGGATGCGGCCTTCGGACTTGCCTACGAGGTAGGAGTAGACAGGTTTGGTGAGTTGGCGGAAGTGGTTGTCGTACATGGCAAGACCGTCGTTGTCGCCTGCGAAAACACGGCCTTCGAACATGGAGGTCAGTATTTCGTATTTGATGGGGAATACCTCTTTGTTCTGGCGGTTAATCATGCCGTAGCGGTCGTAATTCTTAACCACAGCGAAGCCTTCGTAGAAAGGGAAGGCGTATTCGTATTGGGGTTGGATGACCATGTTGCCGTCGTGGTCGATGAAACCGTATTGTACGAGGGTGCTGTCGATGTCGACACCCACCACGGCTAGACCTTCGTTGAATGAGGAGGCGGCACGGTAGATGAAGGGGATGCGCTGGTGTCCGAGGGTGTCGAAGTAGCCAAAGATATCGTCTTGGTTGACCAGTATCATGCCATCATTGGGGTAGCTGACATCTTTGTATAGGCAGGGGATGATTTCTTCGCCGTCGCGGTTGATAAGGCCGCAGCTGTCGTAGTCGCGGTAGACTTTGCAATAGGGACCGTGGAAATGGTCGACGAACATGTAAATATTGGGGACGATGATGGTGCCATCTTCGCGCTTGAAGCCAAAACGTTCGCCGTCCTGTGTGGTCTGGATGCCGTCGATGAAGACGAGTTCGCAACCGCATTCCTCATCGTCGATGTATTCTACCTTCTCTTGAGCGCGGAGCGAATTGAGAATAGAAAATTGAAAAATGAAAATCAAGAATAGCAAAAATGGTTTTTTCATGATGATGGGATTGTTATGATTGTTTATATTATCGTGATGTCGGACGACTCGACCCAGCCAGTGGTGCCGTCGGCGATGTGGATTTTGTGCCAGTCGCCAAGGGTCTCGTCAATGTTTACAGGGGTTCCTTCGTGGAGTATCATCTTGTCGATGCTGTGCGCTTCTGGCGAGCCTTTCATCACAATCATGGGACTGGTGATGATGGCTTTGTCGTGGCGGTTGTACCGAACGTGTGAGGCAATGGTGCAGCCGACGGCAAGCAAGAGCAGCAGGCTGACGAGGAGGCCGATGAGCAGCGAGCGTTTGCGCCAGGCGTAGTCGCGGCTGACGAAGAAGATGGCGACAAACGCGCCCAACAGTGCTGTGAGCAGGAGTAGAACGACGAGCCACCCATTGGGACTGAACCACGCCACAACGGACTGAGCCCATTTGACGAGGAATATCTGGGGTAGCGTGTCAATCTGGTCTTCGGTCTTGCTATAGGCGAGTTCGAGGTTTTGCCGTGCGTCGCGGAAGTGGGGGTTGATGCGTAAGGCACGCTCGTAGTTGAGTATGGCAAGGCCCAGTTCGTCCTGACGGTAGTAGGCGTTGCCGAGGTTGTAGTAGAGGTCGGAGGAGTGCTGTCCGGTATCGAGTATGGCATTGTACGCCTCGGCGGCGGCGGCGTAGTCGCCCTTGCTATAGGCTTCGTTGCCCTGCTGCATGAGTTGCTGCGGTGTTTGGGCAGTGGCGGCAAACAATATTGAAATATATAAACTAAAAACTAAAAAGTTCCTCATAATTATGTGAATGCGTGAATGTGTTAATGTGTTAATGCTTGATTGAGTGAATCTGTTAATGAGTTAGTAATTTCAACTTTCAATTTTCAGAGCATTACTATCATTTGAAGGGCTTGGTCGTAGATTTGCTGTTTTTTGGCGGCGGCATCACCGGGGGCAAAACGAGCGAAGTCGACTTCCTGCAGAGTGGACATGATGAGCGACTGCTGCTGCTCTGACACCTGTTTCTCGGTGAGGCATTCGCGAACGGTGTCGCTGCTGAGGCGTGACAGTTCGATATTGTATTTGTCAGCCAGACAGCCCCAAATGGCCTTGTATATCTCCTCGTAGAAGAGGTTGTCGTTGCCGTCGTTGAGGTGGCTGGCGGCTTTCTTGAGCCGTTTGCGAGCTTCTTTGGTGGCACGGCGCAAGCGCATACCGGCAATGTCCTGCTGTTGTGCCTGACGGTGACGGAAGAAGAGGATGAGGGCGACGCAGGCGGCGACGATGAGTGCCAGCAGGGTCCAGAACCACCATGCGGGTCGGATGCTGTCGACGCGTGGACTGAAAGCAGCGGTATTGGTGCGTATGTGGTTGATGTCGCTGTTGAGCAGCTTGACATTGCTCTTGTTACTGGTGACATTTTTCATCGACTTGGGGTCGCCTTTGTTGATGTGTACGGGAATGGCTTCGACATGCTTTTTGACGTAGCGTCCTGCGGAGGGGTCGAAGGTGACAAAGTCGAAGGCGGGTATCTCGTAGTCGCCTTGGTTGCGGGGGATGAGCACCCACTCGAATGTGCGGCTACCGCTGATGCCCGAATTGTTGCGTGCGATGTGGTCGTTAATCTGAGGGTCGTAGACCTCGAAGACCTTGGGGAAATCAATCTTGGGAGCGTCGATGAGCATGAGGTTGCCGTTGCCGCTGATGGTGAGGCGATAGGTGATGGCTTCGTTGGCACGCACTTCGCGGGTGTCCACCTCGCGGGTGACGGAGAAGGTGCCCACGGCACCGTTGAAGCCGTCGGGAGCTGTAGGCAGTGGCTTGACATTGACGTTGATGCTATTGGTGCGCAGGTGTTTCTGAACGGCCTGTGTGGGATTGAAGAAGGGGTCGTCGAAGAGGTCCCAGATAGAGCCTGTGCGCTGTCGCTGCCGTTGGACGAGGGCAAGCACGTCGAGGTCGAGCGGCTCGATGGTGAGTTTGCCGCTCTCTTGGGCGAAGAGGGCTCCGCGGCGTATCTCTGCCACCATGTAGCGGCGACCGTCGACAGTCTCCTCATATTGTTTCACACTGCCGTCTTTGGTGAGGTCTTCACTCCAGAAGCCCTTGTTGCCGGGCAGTTTGTCAATCTGGTATTGCTGGAGTGACACCTGGGTGTAAATCTTGTAGGTGAGAATCACCTGTTCGCCTTGGTAGGGGTTGTTTTTGCTGATGCTGGCACGGGCGAAAAGCGACTTACTGTCGATATTGTCGGATTGGGCAGGCTGCGTGGTGCGTTGGTTTTGTTGCCGTTGGGGCTGCCCATAGGCGTTGCGGGCATTCTGTTGCTGGGCGTTGGGGTTGCCCTTTTCCACCTTGATGGAGAAACCTTGACACGACACCCGTTTGCCATCGACATTGCAGCTGGCACCACCCACATTGAACGTGCCCTCCATATCGGCTTGGATGATGTAGGTGAAGCCGGTGGTGATGGAGCTGGAAATCTGACCGTTGATGATCTGGGTGCTGGACATGTGCGAGGCATTGGGCCCCGAAAGCACCGAGAAACCTTTGAAATTGGGTCCCCGGAAGTCGTTGGCACGTGCATTGACCTCATAGCGGACTTCAAACCGTTGCCCCACATCGACGCGTCCGGGGGCGCGCACGGTGAGTTCTTGTGCCGCTGCTGTGAGCGTCAACAGGAGGGTGAGTAGTATTAGAAAATATCTTTTCATATCTCAATTTTCAGTTAGAAAAGTTCTCATTCAATCATTACCAGTCTTTCTCGATTCTGCCGGCGGGAGCTACCTCCAACTTCTTGGCATTCTCCTTCATGGTGTTCTTCTCATTGTTCTTCACTGCTTCTAGCAGGCGTTCGGCATCCTGCTTCTTCTGTTCTTGCCGTTGTTGCTGCTGTTTCTGCTGTTGGCGGTCCTGTTTCTTGTCCTGCTGATTCTGTTGGTCGTTCTGCTGGTTCTGTTGGTCTTGCTGTTTGTCCTGGCCGTTGTTGCCGTCCTTGTTCTTGTCCTTGTTGTCTTTTTTGTCTTGGTCGTTTTGACCGCCGCCACCGTTCTGCTGCTGTTGCTGCTGCGCCTGTTGTAGCAGTTTCTTGGCGTAGGAGAGGTTGTAGCGGGTGTCGTCATTCTTGGGGTTGATTTTCAACGCCTCCTGATAGTCGTTCACCGCCTGTTGAAACTGCTGCATTCCCTCGGCGCGGTTCTCTTTCTGCAAACCCTCTTTGAGGTTGCTGTTGCCTCGGTTGTGGAGGATGCGGCTGCGTGTCTTTTTATCTAGGTCAGGATGCTCAAGGGCTTGGCTGTAGTGCTGGGCTGCCTCTGCGTATTTTTTCTGACGGTAGAGGGTGTTGCCAAGGTTGTAGTGGGCACGGTATGCCGTACTGTCGTGATGTAGCGCACGGCGGTAGTCCACTTCGGCACGGTCGAAGTGCTTGGCTTTGTATTCGCGGTTGCCCTTGCGAGTATCCTTGCGGGCGTTGCTGTTTTGTGCCACTGCCGTATGCGACAGCAGGAGCAGGAATAGTAGTATGATGGGGAGTTTGCGGTACATATTGTCTGGGTTACTTAATCACGTTGTCGAGGTTGAACTTCTTGTTGCGGCGTTCGAAGATGAGCAGTTCGGCAATGAGGCAGAGCAGTGCGGCGGCAAGGGGGTACTGGTAGCGGCTCTCATACTCGGAGAAGAGTGTTTCGCCAAAGCTGTCCTTCTCCAATCCTTCGATAAGCTTGACAATGTCCTGTATGCCTGAGTTGATGTTGTTGGCGCGGACATAGATGCCCTTGCCGGCATGGGCGATGGCGGTGAGCGTTGCTTCGTCGAGGTGGGTGGTGACGGTGTTGCCGCTGTTGTCGCGTTTGTAGCCTACACGTTGGTTGCCGCGATACTCGGGGATGGGTGTGCCTTCGGTAAGACCCATGCCGATGGTGCAGACGCGCACATTCTGTGAGGCAGCCCTGCGGGCGGCGGCCTCGGCGTCGTCTTCAAAGTTCTCACCGTCAGAGATGACCACTATGGCGCGACCTTGGTTTTTCACCCATTCGCGGTCGGGGTCGCCGTAGCCGAAGGTCTCCATCGCCTTGTCGATAGCGTCGCCGATGGCGGTGCCTTGTGCGCTGATGAGCGAGCAGTCTATCTGGTCGAGAAATAGTTTCACCGCGCTGTAGTCGCTGGTGAGCGGCATCTGCACATAGCTGCTGCCAGCAAAGACCACCAGCGAGATGCGGTCGCTACCCAAGGCGTTGAGCAGGTTGGCAACAGTGCGCTTGCTGCGTTCCAGACGGTTGGGCTGAATGTCTTCAGCCATCATGCTGTTGGATATGTCGAGACAGATGGCTATGTCGCTGCCCAGCCGTTCGCCCTTGACCATTTTGCTGCCTTCCTGTGGGTTGGCAATGGCGAGGATGAGGAATGCGGTACCCAGCATGATGAGGCCGAATTTGGTGGCGGGACGCCAGTTGGAAGCATCAGGAATCAGCCGTCCGAACATGCTGCGGTCGGCAAACTCCTCAAGCCGTCTCCGATTGCGGTACTGTAGCCAGATCCATGCTCCCACACATGCCGGAATGAGGAGCAGGAACCATAGTATTTTGGGGTGTTCGAAGTGTATCATTTTCAACTTTCAATTTTCAACTTTCAACTTAGGGGGTGCT
>JAEEGL017144937.1_pt1 | contig 11397 bp, 8 predicted proteins | sample 9134231 | NCBI WGS metagenome assembly JAEEGL01 (sample SAMN16246548, study PRJNA631951) | gut metagenome | biome: gut microbiome; feature: rumen; material: fiber-attached | host: Bos | place: Iran: Karaj | collected 2018-10
AGTTTAAAGGATTATTTAAAGTAACGGATTCTCATGGGAAGCAGAAATATCAGGCTGTTTACCTCGGACAAAAAGAAGCGTTAGAACCCTTTGTTTATTCTGAAAATGATGAGATGTCAAAGATTCGCCTCTGGGATATGATGGAAGATATCGGATATGTGGATGAGCTGGATGTGGCTATCGTAAAGATGGTCGATACTCAGAGTAGATCCGGGAATTGTGAATGGTGCAATCTGACAGATGAAGACAAGCGGTACCTTTTGTATAAATGACATTGGGACGGGGTTAGTGGTCCAATTTTACACAGAGAACGAGAAAAAGACAAATAACGGAGAGTTCATGGTCCCGGGGGGACGGAGTCAGGGGGCTATTTTCTGACAATGAACCCCTGACTCCGTCCCCAGGGATCCACCCGACATTGGCATCCTGTCGGAAATCGTGTATGATAGTAAACAGGAACAGGAGGACCCCATCCATGGAAAAACACACCGTTACCATTACCGTTGTCACGGAAGGCGAAAACTGCGAGATGCAGGATCAGGAGATTCTGGACTGGTATCAGAGCCACGTAGCAAGCCTCTTTGATCCCCGGTTCGGGACCCCGAAGATCACTGTGAGCCTGGAGAGAACCCCGCTGGAGTAAATCGCCGGTCAGGACGAAAATGCACCGAAATGGACAGCCTATGAATAAGAATGAGAGCAAGTACTTCAAGTCCGCCGGTAAGATGCAGGAAGCTTTGATCGAACTGCTGGAAGAAAAGGAATTTGACCGGATCACCATCAAGGAGATCTGTGAACGGGCCCAGGTGAACCGGTCCACCTTTTACCTTCACTATGACAATGTCAACGACCTCCTGGGAGAAACCGTGGAGGCCATCTATCGGGATTTCTTCTCCCGCTATGGGGGGCAGGAGGGGAAGGGACTGCAGATTCAGGATCTTTCCAGTGAGGAACTCTTCCTGATGACCCCGGATTACCTGCTGCCTTATCTGGACTTTGTGGAAGAGAACCGTAAGCTCTTTTCCCTTATGTATGAAAAAAACGAGATGATGGGTGTGGAGAAGATGTATACCACCTGGTTTCAAACCATTTTTGGACCCATCCTGACCCGTTTTGGAGTACCTGAGTCGGAGCAGGGGCTCTTGATGATCTTCTACCTCCAGGGGATCATGGGGGTCGTAATGGAATGGGTTCGGGAGGGCTGCACTCGCCCCAAGGAGGAGCTCCTCAGCATCTTCCGCAAGTGCATCATCAAGCCCTGAATCCGAAAAAAATGCATAGTCAGACATCAAATCAACACTTTCTGCGAAACGTGTCGGGACCTAGAGCCCTGAAATCAACACATTTTGCGGAAAGTGTTGTTCTTTTTGCCCTGTTTCTTTTTTATAATGACTTCAGTCTTAAGGCAAAGCAATTCCAAAAACGAAATAAAAAAGAAAGAGGACAAAACAATGAACGATCTGGATAAGGTATACGCAGAAAGCATTGCAAAGGAGTACATGCCCAAGGAGACCAACAAGGTGCGGCAACTGAAGAAACTGGATGAGAAGGCAAAACTTCCGGCCTTTGTCACTGCCCTGACAGTGGGGATTCTGGGAACCCTGGTCTTCGGAACCGGTATGTGCTTTGGGCTGGGAGTCTTTGGAGTAGGCGTCGGCTATCTGGTATTGGGGGTTCTGCTGGGAATCCTGGGCGTGGCAGCCTGTGTGGTAAACTATCCTCTCTATCAGAAACTTCTGCGGAAGGGGAGAGAGAAATACGGTTTTGAGATCCTGGAACTGGCAAAAGAGATCACGGGAGACTGAAAACATCATATGGTAACTGCAACCCCGGGAACCCTTCCCGGGATTTTTCTTTTGAGCGGTAAAGTACTGTTCCATGCATGCAAAACCCCGGAGCGACCATCTTGCGGTGTCAGACAGATTAGGGGTATAATTTATAAAATACAAAAGAATGCATGAATACTGTAAATTGTCAGCAGATAATATTTCAAGAGAGAAAGAATTCAGAAGAAAACATGCCGAAAAAATTGTTTGATCCCTTCACATTTGCATACAAGCGGACCTACAATCCCAAGACGAAGCAGTACAGCTGGGTCCGCCTGGTAAGTCCCCAGATTCCCGATGAGATCCTCACCACCGGAAATGCGGAGATCCTGCGGGCCTTTTACGAAGCTCATAAGGATACCCTGACGCCTGCGGATCTCAAATATATGCACGTCCGCATGCTGACCGCCTTCAAACTGGATCAGCTGGAACGGAAGGCCAAGGAGCAGCTTGGCCGCGGAGAGGCACCGCCCCGGCCGGAAGTCACCCGGGAGAAGGGCTACATCGGACTGGGAAGCATCAAACTTTCCGAGCGTCAGACCAGCAACAACGGCTGCTGGTCCTGCGGACTCCACCTCCTGTTAAAGAGCCGGGGCATCGACCTGACCCAGGAGGAGATCCGTGCTTACCGTCCTGATTTCAAACCCGGCGAAGAGCAGAAGATGAGTGCCCAGCGCCGGATGATCATGGATTCCGACTCCACCAACTATGTCTTCGATCAGGCGGATCTGATCCAAAAGGTGCTTCCCAACACCTGTATGACCAATGTGACCATCAACCCCATGACGGAGTTCTACAAGGTGGAAGGCGGAGCGGTCAAACCGCCCAGCCCCCTTGATGATCCCGGCTATTACACCATGACGCCAAAGGAGCAGCAGACCCGGCTGGCCGAATGGCAGAAAGAAGATAACAGATTCCGCGCTCAGGTCCGCAAGGCCTACAGCGAACAGGTTCGTCAGCAGCTGGGAGATATCGTTCGAAAGGCCCTGACGGAGGATCGTTCTCCCATTGTCCTTAACACCGGGGGCAATCATTTTATCACCATCACCGGCATCAGGGAGGATGGGAAGAAGCTTCGGGTGGAGGATTCCATAGGCAGCAAGGAAGGCGCCACCAACTACCTTCTGGTGGATGATCTGATCAAACTGAACCTGGGAATGAACGGCAAGGGGATGACCCTGACCTGGCTCAAGGACCTGCCCACGCCGGAATACGTACCGGAGAGTCCGGACAAGGCCCAGGGAGAAAAAGACCAGGCCCGGGAAGAGAAAATGACGGAAAACCTTGCTGCGGCAGAGCAGGCTTCCGGCAAAGCCCTTTTTGAAAACAGCAAGGAATGCATCAAAGTTACCGGGGATGGCAGTCTGACAGTGAAGGACGTGCCGGGGACCAATATCACCACCAGTGATAAGCCCAAGCCGGGACTGGGGATGCTCAAGGGCCTGTCAGTAAACGACAGTCTGAAATTGGATCAGACCCTGATACAGCAAACGCTGGGAGGCGGCACCCTGAAAGGCGATGTGGAGAATCCGAATTCCCCGGAGGCCGAGATCTATCTGGGGAGCCAGGAATTCTATTACCCTAAGAAACTTTGCTGCAAGGGAGATCCGGCCCTGGATCCTGCAGCCCTGAAGACCCAGTCCCTGGAACAGCAGAAAAAGACGGCGCAGGAACTGACGGAGCGGCTGAGACGCCAGCCCCTGAAGGCACCCGCTCCGGAAGAGGGAACCTTCGCTGCACAGCTAAGAGACCAGAAGCAGCAGCTCTACCTCCAGTCCACGGACACGGCTCTTTATCTGGCAAAGATCTACGCCTTGAACAAAGTCCTGCAGGACAGACCGGCTGACCCGGGGCAGGATAAGACCCTTTTGAAGATCACAGAGGAAGAGGCCACTCGGATCGAAAACCTGACCTGTAAAGTCATTCCGGCTATGGAGACCCTTCTGGACCGGGATTGGGGCAAGGTGCAACTTCCCATGATGGCCTGTGAAGACGGGCCGGAGTCCTATCTGAGGATCATCGACGGTTTCGGACAGGACCGCCTCCGGGGAACCAATGCAAACCGGGAGGAGTGCCGGAGCGCTCTGACCGAGGCCTTCGATACCATGACAGCCACCGGAACCGGGCGGAACTTTTTCGGGGTGAAGCGGGATTCCAACTCCCCGGAATACGATGCCATGATGGCGGAGCTCCGGGCCTACAAGGAAAAGCTTGACGCCGGGCAGACACCCGACGGCTTTGACAATCACAATCTGACCCAGAAGTGTCTGGGATATCTGGACGGTAAACTGAAAGTCCGCTCCACCACCACCGGAGTGGTTCGCTTCGACAACACCATGAAGGTGCTGAAACAGATCATGCCCGAGAAGGAATTCACCGCCATCTGTAACCGCATCAACCAGGTGCGGGGACTGACGGGAATGGACTTTGACAAGAACTATGTATCGCCTCAGCGATATGCTCCCAAAGCGGCAAAAAGCCCTGCGGTGACGACGCAGAACCAGCCCCAGAATCCCTCCACAGGAGCCACCGAGCCGGCGCCACCCATACCGGGATCCATCAACAGTGTGTAACCGTTAACCTTATATTCATAGCAGGAGAAACAGTATGCCAAAGCGTGCAGTAAAGAAGAATCCCCTTCCCTTTGCTTATAGCAAGATCTATCTCGATGGAGGAGAAGTCTACGTTCGAAATGTCAGTGACATGATCCCCGATGACATCATCGCCACGGGCAATGTCCGGAAATTGCAGGATTTCTATGAAACCAACAAGGACAAGCTGTCTCTTGAGGATCTGAGATATCTTCAGGCCCGCCTGGAAACTGCCTGGAAGCTGGAAGAGCTGGAGATGGAAGCCAAGACGGCCATCGAGCGGGGAGAGGCCCCCAAACGGCCGGAAGTGACCAATGAACAGGGCTACATCGGTCTGGCCAACCTGAAGCTGGAGGAGCCACAGACTTCCGGCAACGGCTGCTGGTCCTGTGGTATGCATCTTCTGTTAAAGAGCCGCGGGATCGATCTGTCTCAGGAGGAGATCCGTGCCTACCGCCCTGATTTCCAGCCGGGTCAGGAAAACCTGATGAGCGAGGAACGGCGGATGATCAATGATTCCGATTCCACCAACTACGTCTTTGACAAGGGGGATCTGATCCAGAAAGTCCTGCCCAACACCGCCATCACCAACGTTCAGCTGAATCCCGCCCCCCTTGACGTTGTGGTGTACGGAGGCCCCCAGCCGCCGGTGCATCCCTCCAACGACCCGAATTTTAATAGCCTTTCCCTTGGGGAGCAGCAGACAAAACTGGCGCAATACGAACAACAGAGTCTGAAATATCAGAATGATGCCCGTAAAGTGTATTATCAGCAGGTGCGCAAACAGATGTCAGACATGATCCACACAGCCTTGACGGTGGATCGGTCTCCTGTGGTTGTGAATCTGAACGGGGGCCACTTCATCACCATCACCGGCATCAGTGAGGACGGCACCAGGGTTCGGGTGCAGGATTCTTTCGGCAGCAGTGTCAGTCAGAGCGACTATCGGTCTCTGGATACGTTGATCAGTACTTATCTGCAGCCGGGAACCAATGGCATGACTCTGACCTGGCTGAAAGATCTGCCTATACCGGAGTATGTCCCTGTGGAAGCAGGGAAGGATCCCAAACAGCCGGATCCCCAGAGGAAGCAACAGCTGGAACAGAAACTGGCGGAAGCGGAGCAGAGCTCCGGCCTGCCTCTGTTCAAGGACAGTAAAGATGCCATCCATATCCAGGAAGACGGCAGCCTGAAGATTCAGGATGTAATGGGAACCGACATCATCGCCAATGCAGATGCCAAGCCGGACCTGGGGCAGTTGAATGGACAGACCATCTCCAACAGCCTGGATCTGGACCAGGAGGAAATGAAAAAATCTTTGGGTGGTGGAATTCTGAAACATAATGTGGTGCGTCTTCATGACAAGGAGGCTCATGTCTTTTTGGGAGACCAGCAGTATTATTATCCCAAGAAGCTCCTCCTCAAAGGAGATCCCGCTCTGAAGAAGGATCCGGGATTCGATGCTATCCGTCAGAAGCGGGAGGAACTGGCTCGGGATCTGGAAACCCGTATTCAGGCAAAACACCTGGATAAGGTCTTCAACGAAAAAACCTTTGGTCTGGAACTCTATGAAGTGAAACAGCAGCTTTATCTGAAAGCCGAGGATACGGTCCTGCATCTTTCAAAGCTTTACGCCCTGAACCAGGTGATGAGTGGGAAGAAGTCCATGTCTCAGGAAGAAAAGGATGAGCAGGTCATCGACAACAACAGCAGGAACCTGATCGACCATTACACCCAGAAGGCCATCCCCGTGATCCGGACCCTGCTGGAAAAGAGCAAAGGGACTATGGATCTTTCCGTCCTTGCCTGCAATGAGACCGAAACGTTTATGGATATGGTTGACAATTTTGTCAACTCCCGGGAACGGGGTGCCAACCCGGATATGATCGAACGGAGGGACGTGATCGCTTCGGCATTTACCGCCATGAGGGACACCGGGACCGGCCGGAACTATTTTGGCAAGGTGCGGAAAGAAAATTCTCCCGAATATGAGGAGATGCTCCAGGGGATCATTGATTATGGCAAGCAGCTGGGGCCCAATGCGAGGATTAACGGCTTTGAGAATCACATTGTGATCCAGAAGTGCCTGAACTACATTCAGGACAAGATGAAGGTCCGCAGCACGACCACCGGGCAGATTCGTTTTGACAACACCATGCGGATCCTGGCACAAGTCATGCCGGGGGAAGAATTCCAGAAGCTCTGCGACAGGGTCAACCGTGCCAGAGGGGTGGCTGCCAAGCCAAAATCTAAAGATCATGTATCCAGATTTACCTACCTGCCAAAAACTCCGGAGCGTATTGCTCAGGCCCGTGTTGAGGCCCTGAAAGAAGCGCCGGAGAAACTGGATATGGTAAAGGAACTGAGCGAGATCCTGGCCATGTGCGAGATCGCCAGAGAGCGGAATCCTCAGCGGAAAGGGAAGACGGAACTCATGGCTCCCGGACATGAAGAGGAAGACCGGTTGATCATTGAAGATCGGGCCGCGAAGATCCGCCAGCAGGCCGGCTTCCAGACAACTGTCGAAAGGTGCCCGGCTGATCCGGATGCATGCCTGAAAGTGCTGAAAAACTATGTGGACGATCTGTCAGCCAACAAGATCGATCCCAAGCAGCTGATCAACGGAACCCAGCCACAGATCAATCAACCCATTCTGTAAACAGATGATATGACAGCTTCAGAGTATTTCCTATGATAATCTGCTCTCCCGGCCACCGGCAGGGAGAGCAATTTTTTTCTATTTTTCCGCAAGATTTTGGATTGAGAAAGCCTTCCTGCCATCCTATTCTCAACATAGGGGATTGCCCCGAATGGGGGGCTTTTTTGACTCGAAACCGGTGCAAAGGAGAAGGAAAAATGCGGGAGTTTACAGACCTTTCCGGAAGATGGGATATCCTGATGGGGGGACAGGGGCGGCTGCAGGGGACGCTGCCCGGAACCCTGGATGAAAACAACATCGGATCAAAGGATCAGTCGGCAGAAAAACTCTATCAGGAGGAGGGCTATGTGGAAAATGCGGCCCTGGCGGGAAGCCGGGTCATTGCCACCCGCTTCACCCGAAAGCATACCTATGAAGGAAAAGCAGTTTTTTCACAGGTCTGGAACCGGGAGCTGCCTGTGGGAAGGCGGTACTTCCTGAAAGCGGAACGGGCAAGAAGTCTGAAACTGATCCTGGATGGAGAAGGGGTGCCGGCTCTGTCCGGAACTCTGTCCACACCCTATCTGTTTGAAGTGACGGGGCGGCTGCACCCCGGCTCATTGGTGGAGCTGGTATCGGATAACAGCTACGAAGGCCTGCCCCATGATAATATCGTCTATTCCTCCGCTGCCACGGATGAGACCCAGACCAACTGGAACGGGATCCTGGGAGAGTTTGGGGTGGAAGCCAGGGACCCGGTCTTTTTGGAGGGGATTCGAGTGTATCCCCGTCGGGAGGAAGAGACCGGCCTTTGGAACCTGGATGTGAAAGCGGTTCTGAACGCAGACGGGCCCTTTGAGGGGAAGCTGACCCTGGAATTCCGGGAGCTTTGGGTGACCAAAGAGTTTTTGGTACAGGGAGAAACCGGCAGGACTTTCTTTGAGACCTCTTTGCAGGTACAGGTTCCGGAGAACCTTCTCTGGGAGGAATATGAGGGAAGGCTTTGCCACCTTTCCGCCGGCCTTCTCTGGGAGAAAGTGGAGGAGGAGACAAGAGGAAAACTGACACCTGTGCCGGAAATTCTCAACAGAGATGAGCTGGAGGTGACCTTTGGCATTCGCTCCTTTGAGAATCTGCAGGGGCACCTCTGTCTTAATGGGAGAAGGATCTTTCTGCGCAGTGAAGCAAACTGCGCAGTCTTCCCGGAGACGGGACATCCGCCCATGACGGAAGGCGAATGGGAGCAGGTGATACGGACCTATATGGGCTATGGGATCAACTCCCTGCGCTTTCATTCCCACTGCCCGCCGGAGGCAGCCTTTGCTGCGGCGGACCGCCTGGGCATCCTCCTGCAGCCAGAGCTGTCCCACTGGAATCCAAAGGATGCCTTCTCCGATGAAAAGGCTGCCACTTATTACCGGAAGGAACTGACGGAGATCCTGGAGTCTTACGCTAACCATCCTTCCTTTGTCATGCTGACCTTCGGCAATGAACTCCAGGCCACGGAGGAAGGCATGGAAGTGGCTCATGATCAGATTGGACTGTGTCACCGGATGGATGCCACCAGACTCTTTGCTTTCTCCTCCAATGCCTTTTACGGGGCAAAGGGAGCAGATCCCGTCAGCGATTTCTATACTTCCTCAGGCTTTGGAGACCTGCCCATGCGGGCCACCTACGCCGAGATGAAGGGGTACCTGAACCGGGATTATCCGGATGCAAAACATGACTATTCCGAGACCATGAAAGCGATCCGCAGGGAGTACCAAAAGCCGGTCTTTTCCTTCGAGGTGGGGCAGTTTGAGATCCTGCCGGATTTCGATGAGATCGCAGAGTTTCATGGGGTCACCCTGCCGGAAAATTACCGGCTGATCCGGGAGAAGGTGGAAAAAGCCGGACTGCTTCCGGACTGGAAGAGACGGGTGGAAGCCACCGGAGAGCTGGCTCTTCTTTCCTACAAGGAGGAAGTGGAGGCTGCTTTGCGGACGGAAGATTACTCGGGCATCTCTCTGCTGGGTCTGCAGGATTTCCCGGGGCAGGGCACCGCTCTGGTGGGTATGCTCAATTCCCATTTGCAGAGCAAACCCTATGACTTTGCAAGGCCGGACCGCTTCCGGACCTTTTTCGCTGAGGTGGTACCCCTGGTTTATCTGGACCGCTATACCTATGGTAGGGAGGAGACTCTGCAGGCGAAAGTCCGGCTGGCAAATTACAGCAGGGGAGATCTGCAGGGAAGCCTTCGGACGGAGCTCCTGGATGGAGAGGAGATCCTGCTTGCGGAGGAAGGGGAGGAAGTGACCTGCAGACAGGGAGGACTGACGGATGTTTCTGACATATACGTCACTTTATCAGAGTTGAATCTTTCGAAAAATGCGGCACTGACCCTGCGGGTTACCTTCGCCGGATACGAGAACCGCTACCGGATCTTCGTTTATACCAAAGAGAGCCGGCAGCCCGTAAAGCCGGAGGAAGTTTATGAAACCCAGATCCCGGACGAGAGGGCGAGGCAGGTGCTAGAGGAGGGAGGCATCGTTTTCTATGCGCCGGAAGTGACAAAGGAAGACTTTCCTGCTTCCGTCCGTGTCACCTTCACCACAGATTTCTGGTCTGTGGGGACCTTCCCCACCCAGGAAGGGACCATGGGACTTCTGGTGGAGATGGAACATCCTCTCTTCCGGGATTATCCCACGGAACGTCATTCGGACCATCAGTGGTTCCTGCAAAGCTCCCGCCGGGCATTTCTTCTTCCGGAGGGGGTTCGCAGCATCGTCACCGTCATGGACAGCTATGCCTACCTGCGCAACCTGGGAATGCTGTTGGAATTTCGCTGCGGGAGAGGAAAGGTTCTGGTTTCCACCATGGAGCTTCACCGTCTGCCGGATCGGCCGGAGTGCCGGGCTTTGCTAAGATCCATCTACGACTATCTGGCCTCGGAGGACTTTCAGCCGGAGCAGGAGATCCCCTTTGAGGAACTGGCCGGACTGGGGAAGGAATGATCCCGTGCGACTGTATCCGGATTCCTGACGTCAGGTTCTTTTCCCAAAAGAGCTTGAACGGAACTGAAAACTCGGAGATAATGAAGAAGAGATTCCACTCGGCATTCACAAAGAATGCAGAATTCTCCGCGTATGCTGTGTCGCTTGAAACGGAAAGGAAACCGGAATGAAGATCTACGTGGATTTTGCCGATTGCCTGTGCGAAACGGCCCGGTATTACTCCGGTCTGGTGAAGGAGATGTTCGATCTGGACGTTCCCTACGAAGGGATCCGATTCTTTGAACTGCAGAAGTCCTTTGCTCTGGAACAGAAACCATATGAGCAGATGATGGAAGCTGCCCATCGGCCCGAGGCCCTGCTGGCTTATGAAGAGACTCCTGGAGCAGCCGAAACCCTGAACAGCTGGGTGGAGGCGGGCCATGACGTTCGCATCATCACCGGCCGTCCCTTCAGCGCCTACGGACCCTCCCGTCAATGGCTGGATCGCCACGGTCTGGACAGGGTTCCACTTTATCACCTCAACAAGTACGGAAGGGATTCCTTCTATGATCAGAGCGATGTGAACCTCAGCCTGGAGGACTACTACAAAATGTACTTCGACATCGCCGTGGAGGATTCGCCATTGGCCTTTCGTTTCTTCGACCACCTGCCGGACCTCCGGGTCCTGGTCTACGACCGCCCCTGGAACCATGACTGCACCCTTCCGGGGCCCGGCTATCACCGCTGCCCGGATTGGGAAACCATTCGTGAACTGGTATAGGGACTTGCGTATTTCTCCCCGGAAAGGAATTCCTTTCCGGGGTTTTGTATTCTCACTTTTTCATCAATTTGTTCTTGAGAAAAATATTTGATAAAACTCATTGACAAATACCCCATAGGGGTATAATATGACCATAGATTTGATACCCCACGGGGGTATGTCATAAGGAGTGGAACATGACAAAAGAAGTTCAGGAATCCTGCCCACACTGCAGCGGCAAGACCAAAGTCCGGGAAGAGAAAGAATACAAAGACCTGAAGAACCGCCTGAAACGGATCGACGGCCAGGTTCGGGGCGTGGAAAACATGCTGGAGAGCGATGCCTACTGCACGGATATTCTGACACAGGTGTCGGCTATCACTTCCGCACTCAACAGCTTTAACAAGGCCCTCCTGGCCAACCACATGAAGACCTGCGTGGTAGACAACATTCGGGAAGGCAACGAGGAAGTCATCGACGAACTGGTGACGACCCTGCAGAAACTTATGAAATAGAAAGGCGAGGAGCGTACTGCCGGGATCCGGAAAGGACCGGAACCGGAATTTCTCGAAAGGATCATATGGAACAATATAACGTAACCGGCATGAGC
>JAEEGL010895424.1_pt1 | contig 11396 bp, 6 predicted proteins | sample 9134231 | NCBI WGS metagenome assembly JAEEGL01 (sample SAMN16246548, study PRJNA631951) | gut metagenome | biome: gut microbiome; feature: rumen; material: fiber-attached | host: Bos | place: Iran: Karaj | collected 2018-10
CCAATCGGAAGTTTCCGCATTACCGGTCGTCCTTCCTTTCACGCATTGTAGGGAATATGCAATAAGGAATAGGGAGTAGCAGCCTTTAGCCTTTAGCCTTTAGCTTTTAGCCGTTAGCTGTTAGCTTTTAGATAAGATTGCAAGTAATACTATGCATATGCTATTAGGGCATTTTCGATCCGGATTCAGCGCAATATCGCCGCAAGTGCTTCTGATAATTCCGGAAAATCGTTTTGTATCGTATCCCATACAGAACCCAATCGAACACCGTCATAGTCGTGTACAATACGGTTTCGCATCCCACGCATTTGATGCCACGGAATGTCAGGATGACTCTTGTCATAGCCGTATTCTATCACTTTTGCGGCGAGTTCTCCAACCTGCAGCACATTAAAAACACAAGCTTCCTGGAGCATCGCATTATTTGCAAAAGCCTGGTAATCCACATTCGAACAGTAATCCATCGTTTTTCTGACGTGATTCGCAATCCTGCTGCAGATTTGAATGTATTTTTCATTGCTCATAAATCACGACCCCGGTTTTTCTGATTTCCCGGTCAACCGGTGAATCAGGGGTGACATCATATGTATCAATCAGATCCACCGGGCATTTTAAAGACTCACACACATCATCCATCAATCCAAAGAACGCCAGCCCTCTTAAGCCGCTGTCAACCAGCAAATCAATATCGCTGTGTTTCGTTGGCTGTCCTTTTCCGTAAGATCCGAAGAGTATCGCTTTGCGTACATGATTCTTCATCATGATCGGCGCAAGGATACTCTTTAACTGTTCCATCGTATAGATTTCACTCATAAGCAATCACACCATTTACATGACAGGGAATAGGCAATAGGGGGTAGCTTATAGCCGTTAGCCGTTAGAAAAGTTTGACCGCGCCGCAGCGCGTCCTACGATCCGGCAGGAGCGGCTGTGCCGTGACTGCCGGGAATTCCGCACCGCGGAATTCATACCTTGACAAAATGAGCACGAGCGCGGAAAACAGTTTCACGATTCCGCCAGGAATCGTGTCCTGGCTTTCCGCCGCGAGAGGTCATTTTGCGGAGGGGTGGTACTGGCGGGGGACCGATTGGTCCCCCGCCAGAAGTAAGCTTCGCCCTACCGACCCCGGGAAACGCGTTCCCCGGCTTCGGCACGGCGCTTTCAATCTGTCCGGAAGCCGCATGCGGCCTGTCAAGCCGACAGTGCCGCGCGGTCATCCTGCCTGTCAGTCGTCCTCGCGGAAAAGGAAGTCGGCGACGGCGGCGGAGTTTGCCTCCTTATCCACCAGGTGGCCTTTCGCACCCGCGATGATGTCATACTCATTCATCGCTTCCAGCGGAAGGATCAAGTAATCAAGCGAATCGAAGATATCCACGCCCTGGCGGGAAGCATCGTACGCGACGCGCGCCAGCGCCAGGGAAATGGAGCGGATCACATCCTCCGGAAGGTTGTTGGCGGATTTCACGAAGATCGGATCCATTTCCTGACGGATGAACGCGTAGTCCTCCTCCGTCATGTCATCCAGGTTGATCACCCGGCGCCCTTCCGTGTTCTCCGGAACGCCCGTTTCATTGGTATAAAGCGCCAGTTTCTTCGCGATGGAGAGACCGCAGCTGTCAAAGAGTTTCGCGATGACTTTCGCTTCCCGCTCGCAGCAGTTGTACACCGAGTCGTACTGCAGCCAGCCGAAGCCCACGGCCTGCAGCCCGTTCAGATGGGTGTCCGGGCCGAATTCCGTGAGGTAATACTCCTGCGCCAGCAGATCCAGCACCGCCTGGGAAAGCAGGCCCGTGGCGATCTGTGCCTGCAGCTGGTTCTTTTTGCTGCCCACCATGCCGTTGAGCGCGTTGCGCTCCGCGCGGGAGATATCCACATACACGCCGCCGTAATCCTCGATGAGGCCGGCCAGGTTCAGGTAATTCAGGGAGAGGTAATACTGGATATTCGTGCCGAAGTTGGCGTTGAACACCTTCATGGCCTCTTCCGGTCCGTTGTTGCGGTAGGGCATGTCCAGCTTCTGGGGCACGTCATAGCCCTCGTAATCCACAAAGGTATCCCAGGTGAACATGAGCAGGCGGATTTTGCCCTTCTCCGGGTGCATGGATACCACCATGAGCGTGTTTCCCGCGTTGCCCTTGTCATTGTTCATGCCTTCGTTGCAGATGAGCAGGAAATCCACCCAGCCCCTTTCCTCCGCGCTTTCCGCCGCCGCGGACGTGCACAGGAGGCAGAGCGCAAGCACCAGGGCTGCCATCGCGGAGAAAACGGAACGCAGTTTGCGTGTCATATTCGCGGCCCTCCTTCATTATTTGTCCGCCGGCAGGGCCTTGCGGTCCTGATCATACCGGCTGCTGACCACCAGCTCGCCTTCGGGCGTATAGTAGCCGTTCCAGCCCGCCACGCCTTCCGCGTTGTTGGTCAGCTTGTTGTACCTGTCAAGGTAGCGCTCGGATATGAGCCGTCCCTCGCCGTCGTACCCGCGCTCCACGCTGGCGTAACCCGCCGCGCAGTTCACCGGCACGCGCATGCTGTCATAGTAGCCTTCCCAGGTCATGCAGCCGTTGTCATCCTGTTCGTATTCCATCACGGCGTAGCCGTCCGTGGTGGTCACGGGATTTCCGTCCGCATCCAGGAAGGTGACCTCATGCACCCGGGTGACGGGGTAGTAGAGCGTGGAGATGCCCCACGCGCCGTTTGCTGCGGCGCAGGGTTCGCCGTTTTTATCCAGGTAATAGCTGAAGTATTTCTCCACCCGCTGCGAATTGCTCAGGTCATAATCGTAGAGGATGGCGGCGTAGCCGTCCTTCGTTTCCGTGGGGGCGCCTTCCGCGTCCAGCCAGGTTTCCCTTTCCAGTTTGGCGAAGGCCGAGTAATCACTGCGGACGCCCCACACACCGTCCACGGCACAGGGCGTGCCGTCCGCGCTGTGGTACTGCTCCAGCGACACCTGGCCGCGGCTGGTGTATTCCCGGGTGACCATCTCGCAGCCCTCGGGGCCGATGACCGGGCTGCCGTCCGCGCCGAGATAGCGCACCTGAACGGGCCGGTCGTAGCGGTCGAGCGTCTGCAGCGTGCAGATATACTCGTCTTCCGCGAGCGTTTCATCCATGACGCGCATCACATAGGTGCGGTCTTCCTCGTTTTCCTCTTCCAGCACGCGCCGGCTCCACCCGTCCACGGCCATGGGCTCAAGCGCGGTGTCAAGGTAGTATTCCTCGGCCACCCGGCCGCTTTCCGCGTAGGTGACGTAATGCGCGGCATAGCCTTCGCGGTTCGGGGCCGGCTCGTCGAGCTCGTCATAGTATTCCTCGCTGATGAGGCGGCCTTCCCCGTCGTAGTCCATCAGCGAGTAGGCGTATTTGGCGCCTTCCGGCACCACGCCCAGGGATTTGCTGTCCAGGTATTTCTCCGACGTCAGATTGCCGAGGCTGTCATAGGTGTATACGGCCATGGCGTAATTCATGGTGGTGTCCGTCAGATTGCCGTCGGTGTCGTAATACGCTTCCTCCGTCACATTGCCAAGCTCGTTATACGCCGTGGTCTTCTTCGCGTAGCCCTGCCGGTTGGCCTTCAGGCGGCCGGCGCGGTCATAGAAGCTTACGGACGTTTCGCGCCCCGCAAGGTCATAGGTGTAGCGGATTTCGGCGTAATCGTTGCTGTAGAGCGTGGGATTGCCAGACGGATCAAAGTATTTGACCGAAAGCACCCGGCCGTCCGCGTCCACCTCGCGGGTGAGGGAGGAATAGCGGGCGGAGCTGTGGATGGCAGGCTGTCCCTGTACGTTCAGCAGCCGCTCCTCCACGCAGTGGTTCCGCGCGTCGTACTGATAGAGCACCTCGCTGAAGCCGTACTGGCCCCAGGTAAGGCCGCCCTTGGCGTTGTAATAGCTCTGCCGGACGCGGTTGTCGCTGTTGTCATACGCGTATCCGATGGCGCTGTAGCTGCCGTTCAGGGTGACGGGCTGTCCTTCTGCGTCCAGATATTCCCGCTTCACCAGGCGCTGGCGCTCATCCCAGGTGTTGCGCAGGGTGGCGTAGCCGCCGGAGCACGCCACGGGCATATCGTTGTTGTCCAGGTAGGTTTCCGTCAGGATGTCGCCGTTCTTATCCACGGTGCGCACCGCGGCGGAATATCCGGCGCTGATGTAGGTGCGGTCGTACTTTTCATCCAGATAGATGATGTTCTTCAGGTACAGGTTTTCATCGTACAGGAACTGCGTGGCGGCGTAGCCGTCCTTGAACAGCGTGGGCTGGCCGTAGGTATCCACATAGGTGGTGCGCCACACCTTGCCCTGGTCGCTGTATTCATAGCGGATGCCGCTGTAACCGGCGGAGATCATGGTGTTGAGCCCGCTGGCGTTCAGGTAATCCTCGCTGATTTTGCGGTCCTGCAGGTCATAGGCATAGGCGATGGATGCGTAGCCGAACTGCGTTTCGACCGGCTGCATGCCGGCGTTCAGGTGCTCCACCCTGATCAGGTTGCCGCGCGCGTCGTAGAGCCTGCGGGAGGCGGGAGCCCGCGCCGTAAGGGACGCGATGCGCTCTTTCTCATCCAGATACTGCTCCAGGATGACATGGTTGTTTTTGTCGTATTCCCGCTGCCACACGCTGAAGCCCTCGGGCAGGCGCACCAGTTCGTCATGCTCGTCCAGGTAGCGCACCTGCAGGGTGTTGCCGGCATTGTCGTAGATGCGCAGAATGGCGGAATACCCGTGATTCACCATGACGCGGGCCATATCCTGATTGAGGTAGCTCTCCTTGGTCAGGCGGCCGCGGGCGTCGTACTCGTATTCGGCGGCCGCGTAGCCCTCGTCAATCATCACGATATCATCATTGAAATACCACACGGAGCGCACCAGGTTGCCCGCCGCGTCGTATTCGTGGGTGATGCGGTTATGGCCTTCCGGCATCACGGTGGGCTGGCCCTCGAAGTAGAACCAGGCTTCCTCCGTGCAGTTTCCGTTGGCGTCCCGTCGATAGGTCTTGAAGCTGTAGCGGCCGTTCTGCAGGATGTATTCGCCGTCCGCCCCGAAGTACGCCTCGGCGGTCAGGAAGCCCGCGCTGTTCCAGGTCTGCTTTTTGAGGGCATAGCCCGATGCCTGCACGATCAGGCCGCCCTTGCCGTCGGAGTACTCCTCGGTGAGCAGGTGGCCGGCGTCGTCGTACGTGCAGCTCTTGAGGGCATATCCCTTCGAAGATACGACCGGGCCTCCGTCCAGGCCGAAGTACGCTTCCGTCAGCAGATCGCCGTGGCCGTCATAGGTGTATTCGACGGCGGCATAATCGCCCCGGAGCATGTACGGCGCGCCGGTCTCATCCAGGTAGCGTTCGCTGAGCAGCCGGTCTTCGCCGTCATATTCGCGCCTGATTTCCGCGGCGCCGGCGCTGACATTGGTGATCTGCCCGTCCGCGCCGTAATACACTTCGCGCACCAGATTGCCGCGCAGGTCATATTCACGGATGAACGAGGCGTATCCCTCCGGGCACTCCGCGGGCGCGCCGTTTTCGTCCAGATAGGCTTCGGACAGCATGTGGCCCTCGCCGTCCCAGGTGAATACGGCCTGATGATAGCCGTCCGGGATCGTGACAGGCCGTCCCTCCGCGTCAAAGTAGCTTAGGCTGAGGACGTTCCTGTTGTGGTCGTATACCGTTTCCGCCGCGGCATAGCCGAAAGCCGTATCCACCGGCTGCCGGTCCGCGCCCAGATAGGTGAGCGTTTCCATGCCGGCGGCGTCGTCATAAGCCATGCGCTCAACGGCATAGCCGTCGGGGTTTACCAGCAGGCTGCCGTCCGCGTCGTAATAGGCCTCTTCCAGCACGCGGCCGTGTTCGTCGAGCGACCGCTCAAACCACGCGTACGAGGCCGTATTCGGCACGACCGGATGGCCCGTTTCATCATAATACGCGCGCCGCAGCAGGTTTCCGGCGCTGTCGTACTGCAGCTCGTAGGAGGCGTAGCCCGTGGAAAGCAGCACCGGCCTGTCCTCTCCGTCCAGGTATTCCACTCTTGTGGCGATGCCGCTTACCGGGTCATAGGCGAAGCGCCTAGCGGCGTACCCTTCTGCAATCAGCGTCGGACGCAGGTCCGCGCCGTAATTCGCTTCGTACAGCATATGATGCTGCGCGTCGTATTTCCGTTCGACGCGCGCCCTGCCGGCGACCTGGACCGGTTCATCCTCCGCGTTGAAATAGCCGATCGCGGTGATATTGCCATCCGCGTCATACGCGTAGGTGACGGAGGCGTAGCCCGCGGCCTGCGTCAGCGCGGTGCCGTCCGCGCCGTAGTATTTTTCGCCCGTGTGGTGGCCGGCCCAATCATAGGTGTGCACCTGCACCGCGCCCTGGCTGTCGGCGTTGATCAGGCTGCCGTCCGGAGCGAAGGTGGCCTGCCACAGCAGGCTGCCGTTCCGGTCGTATTCCCGCATCATCTCAGACACGCCCGCGCGGTCCGCGGAGGGATTGCCGTCCTTATCGAAATACTGCGCCCCGGTCTGCAGCAGATTGCCGTCGAAACGGTAGACGACCCGGTGCGCGCCGTTGATCACATTGGTGTCCTTCTCACCGGTGGCGGTGAAGAACGCCTCTTCCAGCAGCAGGTTCTGTTTCGGCCCGCCGTATACCATGCTGCGGGCATAGGCGCCGCTGGTCGATTCGCAGGGAAGGCCCTGATCGTCATAATACGCTTCATAGCAGGCCGGTTCCTGAGGATCCGTGCCTTTGTACTGATACCGGACGGAGGCAAGCTGGCGCTCGTCGTTGCGCACCGGCTGCCATCTGTCATCCATATACACCGTGCGCGATACCTGATTCGCGTCGTTGAACTCGTTCACGATGCCCGCGTACCCGGCTTTGATGCGGATCAGTTTCATATCCGTGCCGAAGTAGCGCTCCCATTCCACGGATTCCGGATTGACGACCCACAGCTCATTGCCGCGCTCATCCACGTGCCTGTCGCGGTGATACTTGTATTCGCGGCGGGCGGCGCCGCCGTTTGACATGGTGTATTCATCCACCACATCGTAATACGTTACGCGGTAATCCCATTCCTCGGTATCGCCGTCGTCGTATTCCCGCTCTTCCATGGAAATGCCGGTGGTGGTCATGGTGCGGTTGCCGTCCGCGCCGTAATAGCACAGGTAATGCACCCGGTCGGAATCGCCCCAGTAGTCATAGGTCAGCTTTGCGTAGCCGTTGATCATTTTGATCAGCTGGCCTTCCCTGCCGAGGAACTGCGTTTCCACGACGCGGTCCAGCGCGTCATAGGCGTGCGTTACGGAAGCGTACCCCGTGTTCGCGATGATCGGGTCATCCTCGGTGCCGAAATAATCGACCCGGACCAGATTATCCCACCCGTCATAGGTATTGAACATGGAATGCCAGTGCCCGGCGCCCAGGATCTTTCCGCCGTCCGCGTCGAAGATCTGCGTGGAAACCGGCAGCCATTCCTGCGCGGAGGTGTTTCTGCGCGCACCGGTCGAACGCAGCTGGCCGAGCTCGCTTGCCGCCACTTCCGCGCTCCGCGGAACGGCATTGCCCCTGGCGTACACGAAAACGACCGTGCCGCCGCCCTCGGTGCCCACCAGCACGGAGCCGTCCGCGTCAAAACAGCGTTTGGTGACGGTTTTCGACTCCTCCGTCTCCTCCACATCGCAGAGGATCTGCGCGTACCCGCCCACGGGCCGCGTCAGCGCGCCGTCCGCGTCGAAGTATTCGCTGGAAAGGAGCTGATCCCCGTCCCAGGCGTCCCGGCGGTAGCTGTAGCTTCCGGGGATCCGGGCCCGGCTGCCGTCGGGGGCGTAACGATCCTCGGTGACAAGATGGCTGCTGCCGTCGGGGCCCTTCGCGTAGGTGTACTCCGCCCGCGCGTAACCGCCGTCCGATACAACAGGTTCGCCTCTCAGGCCGAAATACGCTTCCGTCAGCAGGCTGCCGCCCTCGTCCCAGGTATACCTGGCTTCGGCGAATCCGCGGCTGTTCAGGACCGGCGCGCCGTTCATATCCAATGCCGTTTCGCTGACAAGGTTCCCCTTCTCATCCCATACGCATTCCGTGCGGGCAAAAGCGGGGATTGCCAGTTCCTGATTACTTTCTGCTCCTGCGGTGATAGGCAGTGCCGTCACTGTCAGAAGAAGAAGCAGACACAGCAGCTTTCCCATTCGTCCCATTTTCATTCCTCCTTGAAAATGCTGTCGACGCGTTGTTTGTTTTTTGACTGCCTTTGCTGTTTGAACGGGTGTCGTACTTGTGGTAATAGTGGCTGTAATACTTGCGGTTGTAGTAGCTTTCCTGTTCCACTTTTTCGCCGTAAAACGCGAAACCGAGCAGATCCAGACCCGTCATTTCCGCCTGGGTGAGCGCCTTGCGGATCTCACGGTGATCCGAATATGCCTGCCGCACCACGAAAAGCCCGCCTGCCACCAGGGAAGACAGGGCCAGGGGGTCCGAAACGATATTGATGGGCGGAACATCCAGCAATATCAGATCGTATTCGCTTTCCAGCTTTTCCATCAGCGCCTGCATGGCGGTGCTTTCCAGCAGCTCCGCCGGGTTGGGCGGCAAAAGGCCCGCAGGCAGGATCTGCAGGGTGCTGTATTCCGTTTTCACCAGGGTTTCCCGCCAGTCGGCGCTGCCGACCAGTATATTGGAAAGCCCCAGCAGGTGACGCTTGTAATGAAAAACCTCCTGCAGGCAGGCGCGCCGCATATCGGCATCCACCAGCAGCACTTTCTTGCCGCTCATCGCCACGGAAATGGCCAGGTTGGCCGCGATGGTGGTTTTGCCTTCTCCGGAAATGGCACTCGACACGATCACGGAGTGTTTTTTCTTGTCCGTCAGGGTGAACAGCATATTCATGCGCAGCTTCGCATAGCTTTCGGTCTGGTTCATGGGGCTGTTCTCATTCAGCAAAAACCGGCCCGGATCCGTGCTGTCTTCCTTTTCGCGCTTGATGGAGGCGAGCACGGGAAGCGTATAGCGTTCGGTCAGCTCTTTTGTATCCCGTACCCTGAAATCCAGCAGGAACAGGAGCGTCAGCACCGCCGCGGCGGCCGCGGCGCCGCCCAGCGCGCCGATCATGTACCTGCGCGACGGCGAAAAACCGTCCGGCACCGCGGGAGGAGTGGCGTAATCGATGATCTCTGCGCTGCCGGCGCTCACCACACGGATGATTTCCGCCGGAGCAACATCCATGACGGCGTTGCAGATGTCGGCGGATTTCTGCGGGTCATTCGTTCTGCAGCTGACGCGCACGACGCCGGTTTCGGACACCGAGCCCATGGAAAGCGTGGCCGCGATATAGTTTGCCGTGATATCCGGATAATCCGGCGTCAGGCGTTCCACGACCACATCCAGCACCTTGTTGCTTTTGACAACCACCACATAGGTGTCAAGCAGGCGCACCGCGCTGTTCAGGTCGGAAGAGCTGGTGTAGCCGTAATTGACCAGATTCGGATTGGCGTTGTACACATACATGGTGCCGGAAGCCGTATAGGTTTCCACACGGTTGGTATTGGTGCGCCAGTACATGAACCCGAAACCGATCGCCGCGCACAGCACGATCACCCACCAGTATTTCAGAATGTGTTTTGCCAGTTTCAGCAAATCGATACTGGCCCTGTTTTGATTCATGCTTAACTCCCGTCATTCCGGATCTTCAAAACGGCTTCCGATCCGGAGAATCGCGGCTTCCCGCTCCGCGCTGCACGCAGCGGTCCAGACAATTCCGCATCCTATATTATACAATCCCGCGGAACGCTTGTCAAAGCCGGGGTTTTTCGCACCGGAAGTATCCTGTATTTTTTTTGTTCTTTTTATATGATCACCATCCCGCGTTGACAAAGAATCGGGCGGATGGTATGATGGGTCGTCGACAGGGTCATGTATGCCGTTTTCAGCGAGTGCAACCATGCCCGAAGGAGCAGCTGAGATGACTGCTGAGAAAGCGTTTTTCCTGCGTGTTTTGTCCGATCACCTTTCGGGGCGGGCAACCGGGCCTGCGGAAGGGCTGGACTGGGAAGTATTGTGCCGGCTGAGCCGCTCCCATCAGGTGGACGGGATCGTGTATTACCAGTGTAAGGACTTCGTGCCGGCAGACATGCGGGCCGTTTTCGAGCGGGCTTTCAGCGCTACGATATACTACTGCACGAACCGAAGCGCACTTATGAATGAAATCGCTTCCGCGCTGCGCGGAAAGCGCATGTTTTTCTTTACGGTAAAGGGCTTTACGGTGGCGCAGCATTATCCGCTTCCCATGCTGCGCACGATGGGAGACTGCGATATTGTGCTTCATCGGGACGATATACCGCAGGCGGCTGCCATGCTCGTCGGCATGGGGTTTCACGGATCCGACACCGTGTCCGTGCAGCAGTGGGGATGCGATAAAGACGGCCTGCATTTTGAGATTCACGACCGGCTGGTTCAGGAAGGAGAATACGCGACAGCCGCGCAGGCGGGCTTTTTTAACGATTATGACCGCTATGTAACGGACGGCGTGCTCGACAGCAGCTTTCATTTTCTGTTTCTGCTGATGCATCTGCGCAAGCATTTTCTGAACCGCGGTGTGGGCATACGCCAGTTTATGGACCTGGCGGTGATGATCCGGAACAATCCCGACCTGCGCTGGGACTGGATCGAAGAAAGCCTGGAAAGGCTTGAACTGCGGAAATTCGCCCATGTGTGCTTCGCGCTGATCGATAAATGGTTTGGCATATCGGCTCCGGTGAAGGCAGACCCGCTTCCGGATTCGCTGACGGAGAAGATCGCCGGCAAAACGCTTGACGGCGGCGTATTCGGCTATCAGGACGAGCAGAACCGGTTTTCGGACGCGCGCACCGCGCTGATTCAGGGCGGCGGCCCGCTGTGGCTGAGGCGGATGAAAGTATTGCTGAGCAAAACTTTTCTGAGCTATGAAAACATGAGAGGCTATGCCGGGTGCGGGTTTCTTGACGGGAGACCGTATCTGCTGCCCTTTGCCTGGTTGAAAAGACTCGGTATGATTCTTCGCAGAAAGGACAAAACAGCGACGATCCGAACCATCAGAAGCAGTATGATTCCGGCGGCCGAACTGAAGGAACGGGATCGGCTGCTGCGCGATATGGGGCTGCTGTAAAGCATGCTCCGGACGGTTCGGCGGCATATGGGCCGCATGATTCCGGCGGAGAAGAAAGAAACGATCAAGAAAGCATACAGACTGAAACATGGGATACAAGGACATAGCGTTCAAAAAAGATTCCCTTTTCCTGGTAACCGGCGGGGCGGGGTTCATCGGAAGCAATCTGTGCGAGGCCATCCTGAACCTCGGATACAGGGTGCGCTGCCTGGACGATCTGAGCACCGGAAAACAGGAAAACGTCGATCTGTTTCTGGACGATCCCCGCTATGAGTTCATCAAAGGGGATA
>JAEEGL011311042.1_pt1 | contig 11396 bp, 11 predicted proteins | sample 9134231 | NCBI WGS metagenome assembly JAEEGL01 (sample SAMN16246548, study PRJNA631951) | gut metagenome | biome: gut microbiome; feature: rumen; material: fiber-attached | host: Bos | place: Iran: Karaj | collected 2018-10
ATTACAGACATAGTTTTCCCTGTTCTATGATATCTAACGACCTCGAAGCCTTTTTCTATGAGTTCAGGCAACAAGTCTATTACTTTATGCCTATCTTCTTCAAGTACAAACAAATCTACATCTTCATCATGTGCAATAAAATCATGCTCTCTTACGGCCCCTAAAAGTGTACCAGCAAATAACCCGTAGCGAACTTCATGTATATCAAACGACTCAATAATATCTGCAATATTAGATTTAGCTTGTTTCTTATCTATCAATTGTACCCCCAAATACAATGGTTTATACTTAATTGGAATTATAATTCCATTTGATGTTACAATTTTCTTCATAATCAATAAAATTTAGATTTTATATATTGTTTAAGAGCATATGGAATCATACGCCCCAGAACTTTCTTAAATGAATTGTTTCTTTTATAAAATGCTTTCTCAAATTTTGGTATAGGCACCATATATGTTGGATGGTTTAACGGGAACTCCATATCAAAACTTTTATACGATATGTTATATGCAGGCTTATGAGTTGCTTCGGCTACATTGCCAATATTTGTCACTAAATTAACTTTGGGGTATATGCAAAGCTGATTTTGAGCTGCTAATGTAAAATACCACTGCCAATCCCAAGCAGACACATATCCTTTGTCAATAAAATCCATTTCCCATTTCCAATATTGTTTATCTCTATATGCATAACCAGAATTATAAATCACGGAATCACAAAAATCAATCCTCCACTTCATATCCATATCCATGTTAATCCAAGCCCTTTTCCAAGTTGCCCATCCCCAACAGCTCTTAAATCTTGAAAAATAATATGAATATGAATTGTCTACAATATCTGCAAAAGGGTTTGTACCAGCAATCATGCCAACGCGTTGATCATCTTTATATTTCTCAAGTAATTCTGACATATAGCGATAGCACGTTTCATTAATGACACAATCATCTTCAAGTATAATTCCATATTCTTCATTTGTAAACAGCCAATTAATAGCTGTATAAACTCCAGGCCCACAACCAAGATTACTTTCTTGAAACAATGATTTTACTTCACAATCCCAATCAATTGAAGATAGAATTATGTCTCGTGTTCTTTTAACAATCACATCCTCATCTTTCTTATTGTTCCTAGGTCCGTCAGACGCGATATAAAGCCTTTTAGGCTTTACTGCTTTTATATGCTCGAATGATTGTCTAGCGATTTCTGGCCTATTAAAAATGATAAACAATATTGGTACTATTTTTTTCATTATATTTAATTTTTGTATGATAAGCGTAAAATGATGCACCTAAAAAAATTGAAGACATATATAATCTATATCCATATGGCAATCCTCCTGTAAAGCAAGATATTAAGGCTAGAATAGCATTCATCTTGAAAAACAAAAGAGATCTATCATTATTTCTTTTTAATAAAAGTATTATCGGTAAGAGAAGCATAATATAAATATAACAAAAAATTCCCAAAACGCCCATGTCAAAAAAACATTGTAATATAGGTTGATCGAGATATTTTGACATATAGCCATAACCAAATATATAATTTACAAAACTAAAATCAGACTCCATGATAGAAAAAGCCCATTTTCTTAAGCCCACCCTCACATTTGCAGATTCATCAAAGTCAGCACCATCAATGCCCAATAATGTTCCTAAACCAGATTCCATAGAATCATATATATCGTTGATGACAAATGTTACTAACTCTATATCCAGAAATTGTGAAATTATAAACAATAATAAAGGTATAAATATTATGGAATATAATACAAGCCTCTTTATTCTAAGTTTTTTATTCCATATATAATACAATACAGCTATAATTGCGGCAACCATAACTGTCCTTTTGGTTGCCACTATCAATAATGCAATATCAAACAGGATAAATATAACCGCAAGAGCAGACCATACTTTTCCACTTTTTCTTATTATATCAAAATAACAACAACTTGCTATAATATGAATATATGCTGCTGAACCATACAAAAACAACATCGACCTTCCATCAACCTCGACTTCATCCTTTAAAGCATAAAACTCTGCTCCAAGATAAAGACCTCTAAAACCATTTGTTATAACCGCAACTCCTAATATTATTGAAAATGTAGAGAAAACATAAACAATCAATGGAAATTCATAGAATAGGGTATTATCATTCGAAGATATCGCTAATATTATTAGTATAGAATAAATCAAAAAAATGAAATTCATTGATTCAGTTTTCACAGCCCACCCACTAGATTCTGCAATTATTGCATATAGTAAAATAATCAGCTGAGACATCATGATTTGCCTCATAAAACCCTTATAAAGAGGAAACCTGCCATTAAACAAATTTTTATAATCGAATAATAAAACAATTCCCAAAAACATAAGAACATTAACAAGTTCTGTCCCTGTTAATGATCTAAAAAAATTACCTGTTTGCATCCCTAATAAGATCAAACAAAGTCCGAATGATCTGATTAGCTGGGTATTTTTATTTAATCCAATTCTACTCATCAGTCAAGTCTGAAAAAATAACATTCTTAAACATTTCTACTGTATGTTTTTTACAATATTCGTCCTCTATCAAACTTAAATTATTCTTAAGTGCATTTCGAATAGCAATAGGACTCGTGTTTTCTAAGGTAAATCCTAAATTAAAAGAAGCGATAAGTTGACCTAATAAGCCTTCCTTGGGTCCAATAACAGGTTTTCTAAAAAAGCCTGCATATCCAATGACACCACTACTTTGGCTAATGTTCTTATATGGAACAAGGATGCAATCACATGTATAGCACAAATTGTTTATAAAAGTATAACTACAAAATTCATCAAATACTAATATTTGACATACGTCTTTTAATACTTCCAAATATTCATAGAACTCTTTTTTTATATCATCATAGATAACACCTGCAAATACAAATGTGTATTTTTTACTTTCTCTCTCCCCTAAAAGTTCAGCTGCTTTTAATATTTCAAGAGTACCTTTTCTTTTATTAAGTCCACCAAACTGAAGGAAAACCTTATTACCTATCGGAATATTTAATTGTTCTCTTAAGTCTCTCAACTCATTTCTATCTATTGATGGCACAGGGTCTGGTAGGTATTTAAATTTATTCACACAAAAATATTCATTAAAAAACTTCTGTGCAAATTCATCATTTAGGACCCATACATTATCAATGATACTACTGGAAACTATTAACTTATATCTTAATTTTTCTACAACTTTTCTAATACCAGTTATTGACTTGTCATACAAATATATGCGATATAGAATGCCTGATACCTTAACTCTGCGAGGCATTCGAAATATAATAAATGGCACTGTTAACATTAACATTATTAGCCACAATTTATCTATTGCATACTTTTTAATGTATTTTTTTACAATTTTGGATTTATACCATGCAGAAATTAACAAATTAGAGTGTATGCATTGACTTTCTTCCTCATTTGTAAGGTACAAAAAATGTACATTTTCACTATCCTTCCAAACTAACTTGCTTTTTACATCATCAAACGACTTGGGTACAAGAAAAAAGAATTGACAATCCTTTTTTGAGATTGCTCCATCATAACAATGATGTAGATATTCAAGATGATGACCATTCAAGGTCCAATCAAATATCATTATTCTCATTTTTATGGTACTTTGCTACAACTTCACAAAAAAAACTTTTCTCAACATTTTCTTCAACAAAGTCAACGATCTCCCTAATAGAGTATAAAAACCCATTTTCTGCATACTGGAAAAATCAATTATCTCATAATGTTCACTGAAATTATAAGTGTGAACACCTAAAAGAGGACTCTTTCCTGCTCTTTCTAAATGAATTCCCAAATCATTGTAATCTTTACTCCAAATCATTGATTCTACATATGGTTCTATACTTTCAATTTTGAATAAGGCTAAGCCTCTCCCATACATTTTTTCTCTGCAATCTTGCCCAATTCTATAAATATTATTACCATCCCTAAATGATTTACCTGCATTTCTAACACCAAAATCACCTTCCCCAACCTTCATTCCACTATCTACTGTAGTATAGCCGTCCAACTTGTAAAGAACATTTTTTACCCAGCAAGAAGAATATTGTTTGTTAGGAGTATTATGATACATTTCATTTGCTAATAAATAACGCTTATCTTCGCTATTTATCAAAATACTGTCACAAGCATAAACATCTGGTAAAATTGAGGATTCTTTTATCCATTGGTTAGGAAAATCAAAAGATTTATAGAGGCTAACTGAATAATCGCCACAACTTTCAGGCATTATGTAAATAGTATTATTATCATTAAATACAAATGGGAAAGATAAATGAAATTGCTCATCAAGTACTATAATAGGCTTAGTGAACAAATTATTCTGTTCATCAAAAATACTATAGCCAATTTTCCCTTTGTTTTCAAACAAATCAAAAGCCTCATAAAAAATATAAATTCGACCTTCGTATTCGAACAGGAATGGATCTGCCAACCAATATCTCCCCCCACAATCGATTTCGCATTCAAAAAATTTATAATCTTCGTGTTTCCAAAAAAAATCATTAATTCCGTCACGCTTTCTCATTGCAAGCGAATACATTTTCTTTTTCATAATTCACTTTTTATTTCGTAAATAGAATATTATTTCACAAGGCACTACCACAGCAGAGCCAAAGCAACAGATAAGTGTTGCTAATATAACACCTTTCAAACCCAAACCGCAGAAAGATGCTAAGAATATGGATAATGGCACGTTAATTAATGCGCCAATCACACTAAAGATAATCTGAAGTCTAATTTTGGACAAGCCATTAGCAACATTCACATATATTGCCCCAAATTGGGTAATAATAGTATAAATTGCAAACATCGACACCAAACTTGGTTCATAATACATAGCTCCATCACCCAACCAAATCTTGATAATCCAATTGAATGATAAAGAGACTATTATGACACCAACAGTATATCCAAGCCAAATCCACAAAAGATTACGAACCTCTTTCTTCACCCATGCAAACTCTCCTTTCTCTGCAGCAAACGTGACTGCAGACCACAGACTTACTAAGAAAATACCAAACAGACTTTCACCTGTAAAGAATACTGAATGAATCACCGAATATTTCGTCACTTGTGCACTATCAAACAGCTTGTTAATTATAACATTATCTGTGGAATAAAGTATCACGCAGCAGATTTGAAGAACAAAAAACTGCAGCCCAACATTCAAAATAGCATTTCTATATACTAGCGAATAATGCCCACTATAGTCGCCATGAAGATATTGATTCATCTTCTTCCGCAAATTAATGATAATAAATCCATTTCCTAAAGCAGTTCCTACTCCAATTAAAGTAGCATATACTATCAAATTGGGTGTTACATTGAATGCCATCAGAAACAACACAGCAACTAAATTAAGGACGACTACCAAGGATTGTGAATAGGTCGTTAGCCAACTGAGCTGATAGCTCAATGCTACAGACCTGCTTATACCAAGCACAAATGAAACGCAGAAGAAGAAGTTGGTGATGTACATCGGCACGCGTAATGCCACATCAATAACATCAGAATAGAACAGAATCTCGCTTACAATGGTCAATATGACAAAAATGGCCATTGAGAGTTTTGTCAAAAGCGTTATCGCAGTCCATATCAGGTTGCGCTGTTTTTCCGCATTCCCTTGAGCAATCGCCTTCGCCAATTCATTACGAAGTCCATTACCTATTCCTAGGTTACCCAAATTTGCCCATGATGACACTGATGCTATTGTAAGCCACACCCCATAGATTGAAGCACCTAAATAAGCAATATTATAGCGTGTAAAGAGCAAGCTCATCACAATGCCTCCAATACGGAACACGATATTGAGATAATTATTTCGATGTACCTCTCTGGTAAGTTTATCGATTTCTTGACTCATTATTTTATTCTTCGAGTGTTTTAGAGAGCGCCTGCTCAACTGATTCTGTAAAGTTTCTATTTGAATAACGCTCACGAACAATTTGAATAGAATAGCGTGATTGTTTCTTTATCCAATCAGAATCCTTTTTACAATACTCCAAAATAAATTTCTTTATAGTTTCCTTTTTACAATCAGGCAAACTAATCACTTCATCCTCCTCAAAACCACACTCTCTACTTACTATAGGAATAATGCCGGCAGACATATTGGTCAGCACTGACCCAGCACATCCCTCAGAACAACTTGGTAGAATCGAATATGCACATATTTTAGACAATTCTTCATATTGCGGAGTTTCAATATTCACCCGTCCTACAGGAACGATATTTCTCGTTTCGTATAACTCTTTATGATACTCTTTAGCAAAATCTTCTTCACTTGCAAAATTACCACACACATAGAGAGTACAATTCTTTATTTCTTCTGAAAATAATTCAAGAAGAAGATCAAGTCCTTTATGCACTTGTCCCGCACTTCCGAAGTACATAAAGCAATGAGGGTCTCTGTCTGCATCAGGATCAGCCCAAGGGAAAAAATAGCCAGTATTCTTGATTCGATAAGCCGGGGGCATCTTGAAACAATCATATGATTTAAAATTATATTCGTTGCCTATATACCATACGGCATCGAACTGTTCGATACGCGTTTCAATATATCCAGCAAACCTTTGAGGCTTTAGTTTTACACCACGGCGCTGATAACACTCTTCCAAGCGTTTCTTCTCATTTCCTGAAGTAACAGCTAGATTCATACTGGTAAGATAAGCAACCTGCTTACAACCAGGATTCATATGTTTAGTGTAAATATCTATACCTCTTGGTATTAAACCTACTACCAAATCGTAGCTGTGTTTTAATCGAGCATACTTATTATTAAAATTAACGACATCTACTATAAAGCCATGAGATCCTATTATCCTAGCCAATTCTATAACTTGCCATTGATTTTGATGACTACAATTTCTTTCTTTTGCGTAAAACGGAGTAGTAATATAAACGAGTAAACACCTTTTGGCTGATTTGGTGTGGTTAACATTACATACCACCTCTATGCCTTTTATTCTCTTTAGCCAGTTTTTTAATCTTGCTTTATCTATACAAAATATTCCGAACAAATTATATATCATATCTATTTTTATTTTTCAAATATTCTTTATATGGTATATCTGGATCAAGTTCCAATGAACCTTCATGCCATTTTCCTCTTTCGCTAAGTGGAGGATACTTCATATAATCACCATATATATTTTTTAGAATTTGTTTATAAGATGCAGGAACAGGAACCGTAATATTTTCAAATGGCAAATAAGCTGTTGTATCAAGGTCTGTTATTTTACAATAATACTTTTGTAAAAGACTTATAGGGTGCGTCAAAAAGGTAACATTTTCACATTTTCCATTATACATCTTTAATACACCATCATAATACTTAACAGCCGTTTCATAAGGTATTATTTTACAAACTGTATAATGAAGAATATTGCCAACAATTTTCTTCAATATTATTGCAAATTTTGTATTGCCAATATATTCATTGGTATAAGAAGAAAGAAATAGTACTGCTAGAGAACGTCTTCTCAACTGCTTTTTCAATAGGAATTTATCGTCCACATACCCATCTAACACAAAAATATCAATATAAATACCTTGATTATAATCTATAGATTTTTGTCCTTTTATATGACCAGTTGTAAGACTATTCCTTAACCTTGAAAATCCGACAAAATATCTCCGATCACTCAAAGCTGTTTGAAAAAAATAAGGACTCTTAAATTCTTTAGGAGCAACTTTTAATAATTTTTCGTATTCCGTTCTCGTTAAACACACATCTACATCATCATCCCATGGTATAAAACCATTATGTCTCGCTGCTCCAAGCAGAGTTCCTGCAAACACAAAAAGCTTTATATCATATTTTTTACAAACATTAATTAGCTCGTTTAACAAATCAATTTCAATGGCCCATATACGTTTTTGTTTCGATGAAACTTTGTAATCACATCTTATTTCATCATAAAAAAAATCATCATCAAAATTTAGTTTAATTTTATCACTTATAGTCATATAACAATTATCTTTTTATAAATTTGCTATCTTTTAAATAGGGCACATATTTATTAACAAAAAAAGAAGCCCCATAACATACCAGGATTGCAACGATAAAATGTAAGAAATAATACGGAAAGGTATTGTTGTTACCAGTACCGATGAGGATGTTATAAAGAATATGAGAAACATACAACGCATAGAAATGGAAGAACAAGAATAATATACTATTTTCGCCTATATATTTTAACAATTGGCATCTAATTGATTTAGATATCAAGAAAAATGTCACACATGCAATAAATGAACCACTTATAAACAAGTAAGGGTTACCATATTCACTTACAGACATAACAACTGGCGAATTTGCCCAAGCAATCATTCCTATTAGCATAAGTAACGTAAGGATTGAAACATATAAGAACCATTGTTTCTCCACTCTATGATAGAACTTAATAAGATTAAGCCCAAGGAAGTCTCCTAATCCATAAAAAATACCCCCCCCGCTAATCTCTGAACAAGCGCTTGCCCATGGAACTGAAGAACAGAATCATCACACAAGAAAAACATAAAAAGAGATAAAGAGACAAAAATAACTGGTCTATACTTTTTTAGCAATTTAAAAAATATATAAATGACAGAAATAAGTAACAACACATGTACAAACCAAAAACCAGGTACAACACTCTTGCCTAACACAAAACAATCAATAATACTACAGAAAAAAGAAACACTTTGGTTTTTATCTGTTCTGTACAATATAGTCCAATACAGCAACAGTCCCAATATAGAAAAAACAAAATATTGATAGCCAATAGTTGACAATTTATGTTTTAAACTATCCTTTATATTTCTTTGTTTCTTTGTCATCACTACGCACAAACCTGAGATAAAAAAGAAAACTGGCATGTGAAAAGATAATATATATCGATTTATCGGGTCTTCTAGAGTTCCTATGGAATGCCCCAAAACAACAAGTATCATACACATCCCTCGAAAGACATCAATACTATAATCCCTATGTGTCGTTATTTCAGCTTGTTTTATAACATTAGATTTCATCATTTCTGATAATTGATATTTACTGCAACATTATCATTATAGAACAAGTTCTCTTAAAATCTCAATTTCTTACAATTTTAGAATACAAGAATTTAATTGTTCCTAAATCAAGTCCCACAGGGTTATTCTTTAACCTAACAGGATTCACGGATGAACTAAGTTTGTCTAAGTCTGATATACGATGACTGAGGTCTGATACTGGTTTTTGCAGTTCCAAATCCATCATCAAGTTTCTAAAGATTACTATGGCATCAAATGGAGAATTTGCGCCCATCGCCTTTGCAATGTCGTTGAAAATATCATTAAGATAATCAGTCCCACGTTTATCCAAGCATTCATCAATATGTTCACTCATATATTGCCATATTTCAGGCAGACATACTGCGACTGCATGACCATGAGGCAATTTATAAAGACTCGTAATCTTATAGCTAAAAGCATGGGCTGCTGTAGTCTGAGTAATACAAATAGCTTGTCCAGCTAAATTGGCTGCATGCATAATGTACTTAGCTGACTCATCTGTATTCTCAAAAATGTATTCATGCCACCACTTCATGATCTCTTCTACGGCAGCTTTTGAAAGAAGTTTACTTTCATCTGTACTATTAACACTCCACCATGATTCTATACCTTGACATAAGGCATCAAGCATAGTACACTTTTTCTGATAGAGTGGAAGAGTCTTAAGAACACTTGGCTCAAGAATAGCAATATCAGGGATGATACTTTCATGAGTAACACTCTGCTTTTTGCCATCATAATAGATAACAGCATAACGGGTAGACTCAGAACCTGTACCAGCCGTAGTAGGTATGGCAATGAGTTTAACACCTGTATCATTATACTCCTGTTCCAGGTAAAGTTTATCCTTACTCATCTGGCAATAGAGTTTGATACACTTGGCCACATCCATACTACTACCACCACCAACAGCAAGGATGGTATCACATTTTGTAATCTGGAACAAATCTACTCCTTTACAAACATCCTCATATAATGGATTGGGGGTAAAATCATTGAATAACACATAGGGGACATCCATGTGCTCAATATTATCCTTGATGTTGAGAAAAGGGAAACTGCTGTCACACACAAGGAGAACCTTGGTAGAGCCCTCAAGAGCTTCACCAAGGTTATTGATTCCGTTAAATATCTTCTGCATAGCTTACTTTGACAAGAAGTTCATTAGTGCATCTTTATTCTCAATAGGTGTCGTGGTTGGACGACCAAGATCCTTACGGTTACCTTTCTTCACCTTTATTTCCAAGAATACAGGACCTTCCTGAGTCTTGAGTTTCTCAAGAAGTTCACTCAAGTATTCCTTGGTTTCAACAGAATAAACAGTTTTATAGCCTACTGCCGTTGCAATAGCTGGAAGGTCAATCTTTAAACCAACAGTGGGCTGGCCACCTACAGAATCATGAGCACCATTATTGAATACTACGTGTACATAGTTCTTCGGAGCCTTGTTTGCCACAATAGCCATACTACCCATGTGCATGATGCTGGCACCATCGCCATCAAAACACCATACTTTACGATCCTGTTTAGCTAAAGCTATACCAAGAGCTATCTGAGAAGCATGGCCCATAGAACCAACTGTCAAGAAATCGCGTTCATGACCTTCATTCATTGCAGTACGATATTCGAAGAGTTCACGAGATATCATACCTGTGGTAGATACTATAGCATCTTTTTCTCCAAGTGCAGCTGCAACCGTCTGGATTGCTTCTTCACGACTCATCGTCAAATCATTCTTTTCGACATTCTGAAGGGTGTAAGCATCAAAGGTATCTTTCTCAATTACCAATGCATAGCACTGCTTGGTGGCCTGCATAAACGCTACAGCCTTTTTGATTTGGTTTTCAGCCTTATCCTCCTCTTTCGAGAGAACTGTATAGTCAATACCCATCACATTAAGCAAACCTGTAGTAACTTTACCCTGTTTTACATGCTGGGGTTCATCATGAACACCTGGTTTACCACGCCAGCCTATCACTAATAGAACAGGGATATTATAAACGTCAGGATCGGTTAATGAAGCTAAAGGATTGATGATATTACCCTGACCTGAGTTCTGCATATAAACAACAGGTATTTGGCCAGTGGCCAGATAGTGTCCTGCGGCCAATCCCATAGCACCACCTTCATTGGCAGCTATGATATTATGTGCAGCATCAGCATGGTCGGTAATATAGGCACAGAGATTTTTTAAAAGGCTATCTGGCACACCTGCATAAAAGTCAATACCATAGCTGGCTAATGTTTCGTAAAAATATTGTGGACGTATCATTATTCTTCAGGGATAAGAGTGATTATTTCTTTGATTGACATACACTTATC
>JAEEGL012295356.1_pt1 | contig 11396 bp, 10 predicted proteins | sample 9134231 | NCBI WGS metagenome assembly JAEEGL01 (sample SAMN16246548, study PRJNA631951) | gut metagenome | biome: gut microbiome; feature: rumen; material: fiber-attached | host: Bos | place: Iran: Karaj | collected 2018-10
CTATTACGGCTCCCGTCTCACGTCTCAGGGAGTCACGATAGTTTTTCAAATACTCTTCGAAGTAGTCTGAAACGGCCTCTGAACGCTTCCTGGAAAGCTGTCTGTTGGAGTTGAAACTCCCTTCCGGCGAGCAAGACGCGGTAACTACGATCGAGTCCAGGTCGAACTCCTTGTTTTCAGCTAGTGACGACAGATTCTTGCGGATACGGCCCATCTCCTGAGCATTGTTCCCCTCATCCGGCTTTATCTTCCATTTCCCTTGTTCGAATGTTATGTAGCAGGCCGTATGGGCCTCGACACGCCTCTCTATTATTTCCGTCTTGTAACGCACCGTAGCGTCGGCAAGGGTAGACAGGGAACTGATATAGAAAGTCAAAGGGTCTCCGGAAGGTATCCTGTATATCGCCTTGTCTTCCTCGAATATTTCTCCGCTCAAAGTCACGGTGGCCTTCCTTACCTTTGGCTTGACCTGCATAGTCTGGACATAATCGTAGTAAATGTCACCGCCGTCTGCGCGGATTACAGTATCGAGCCTGAGCCCTTCAGAGACTATCGGAACTTTCACCCAGCGCCGGAACATATCCTCTTTATGCTTGATTTTCCATCGGTTGCGCCGTACCAGAAACTTGTTGGTATAGTGATTTACGGCCTGCTGCTGTGTCACTCCGTATGCCGAGGCAAAGACTTCGTCCGAGACCAGGCTGCTGTCGCTCCGGAAACTGTAGATTTCAGGAATGTTCCTTTTGAGAAACATCTCCAGCTGATACTTGTTTATGAAATAGATCGAATCGTTCACTATGGAATCGAGGAAGCGTTGATAATGCTGATACCCCCGGAGCTGAGCCTTTCTGTAGAGTTCTCCTGTGATAAGTACAGGTTCGAGAGAAAGAGAGTCGTCTCCGGCTTTCAGACTTGGATAGAAACGGAGTTGCCAATGGCCGTCCTGCATTTCACCCGGCACGATAATCCTGAAGCCAAGGTCAACCTGGCCGCCTCTTTCCGCCACGTTACGGAAACGGGCTGTCACTTTTGCCGCCTGGATTACGTCCGTCGCAACCATTTCTCCATTTTCGTCTTTAACGGCTTTCATAATAATAACTTCGTGACCTTCAGGATCTTCCACTACAAGGGTGTCTCTCCGGGGCTCTTCTGGAACAGACATCTCCGGAAGGGGGTTCTCCTCAGTTAGAACCAGCGCCGCTTCCGGCGATTTCCGACGGATCCGTTCCTGCCTCAATTGGGAAGCGCACCCGTCTGTCAATCCGACAAGGGCGGCGATGAGGACGACCTGGACAACTACGTGTTTCATTACATTAACTGCGTTGTGGCTGCATCGGAGTATCTTCGCGCTCGAGTATTTCCACCCGGTTAGCCATTACTTCCCAATTGTTGCGTTCTGTCCCGTCCGGTGCGGTGTATTTGTAGGTGCGAATGCGCCCAAGCACGTGAACCCAGGTTCCGGGCTGGAGTTTGTCAAGGTCGGGCTTGTTCTTTCCCTCCCAGGCACCCAGGCGGAACCAGGTGGTTTCAATTACCGGCTCTCCGCCCTGTTTGTAACAGTATTCTGTCACAACGCTGAAGCGGCAGATCCTGGTATCTCCCGGAGTGGCTATCTCGGCCCTGCCTACGACGCCTCTTAGTTCGATAAGGTTTAAAAAATCCATTGCTTTGCTTGTTTTACAGATTGTACATTCGCCGGTCCCCGGGCGCGCTCCGTCACCGGCCGGATGCAAAGTAAAGGAAAGAAATCCCTCCGGAGCCCCTGTCCGGAGCGCCGGGATGCAGATTTTTATGTTTCAGGGATATGATTAATCTTTCCGGGGTATAAATGGGCGGAAAAGACAACAGGGCAGAAATAATTCTGGGAATCTGTTTTTTCAGGGATTTCCCGGAAACGTAAAATTTCTTTTGTTTCTTTTCGAGAATCCTTTGAAAAGAGAGAGCCAATGCTCATCTTTGGCCAAAACTGAAAAGGAATGGCATATAAACTCTCAGCTGAAATGCAGCACTGTCTCGAGTGCGGAAGTGTAATCTTCCAATATGGAGGGCGCAAGGACCGCAAATTCTGCAGCGCATCGTGCAAGAACAAGTATTGGAACCGCCAGACTAATTCCCGTCAGGGCTATCACCTGAAGATAATTGCCCAGCTGGACCATAATTACAAGATACTGAGCCGTTTGCTCTCAATCGGCGTACTCTCGATCAAGAGTGAGGATATGCGCCTTCTGGGCTTCCATTTCGATGTGATGACCGGCCATCACCGACGTATGAAGAGGGATTGGTATGAGTGCTTCGACATCCGTTATCTGCAGATGCCAAGCCGCATCTCCAACCTTCAGTATATTCCGGTCGAAGATGCGGTTGTAGGACAAAAGCCGTGACGGTTTACTTCGCGAGAGCTTTCTTCTTTGAAGGATCCTTGAACAGGACCATAAACAGCAGGGCGACTACAAGGGCGTAGCCGGCAAAAATATACCAGGCGTTGGCCCAGGAGGGATTGGCTGCATTGTAAACCGTTGCGTCGACGACGGCTCCTGCGGCAAGGGTGCCGATAGTCGCTCCGAGACCGTTGGTCATCAGCATAAATACTCCCTGTGCGCTGGAGCGGATGTCTTCGGAGGTGTTCTCGTTGACATAGAGAGAGCCGGAGATGTTGAAGAAGTCAAAGGCGACGCCATAGACGATGCAGCTCAGGATGAAGAGCAGGACTCCCGGCATCGCAGGGTTGCCGAGTCCGAACAGGCCGAAGCGGAATACCCAGGCGAACATAGCCATAAGCATCACGTTCTTGATGCCGAAACGCTTCATACAGAACGGGATAAGCAGTATGCAGAGGGTTTCGGAAGCCTGGGAGATGGCTATCAGTGCGTTGGAATTCTTGACGGCGAAGGTATTGGCCAGCGCAGGGTCGGAAGCGAAGGAGCCGAGGAAGGTGTTGGCGTATCCGTTCGTGATCTGCAGAGAAGCGCCCAGCAGCATCGAGAAGATGAAGAAAATGGCGAACTGAGGATCCTTGAAAAGGGCGAAAGCCTTGAGACCGAAGGCCTCGGCCAGGCTCTTTCCCTCGCCCTTGTTGATCTCACATTTCGGCATTGTCAGGGCATATCCGCAAAGGATGAGGGAAATGATGCCGGAGGAGATAAGCTGCGTCCAGCTGTCCTGCATAGCCGTTCCGTCGATTTTGAGGAAGTTGGTCAGCAGCATACTGCAGATGAAGCCCACGGTTCCGAAAACCCGGATCGGCGGGAACTCCTTGACCGGATCCATTCCAGCCTTCCCGAGGGCATTGTAAGCCACGGAATTGCTGATTGCGATCGTAGGCATATAGAAAGCTACGCTGAGGCTGTACAGGACGAAGAGGGGAGCGAACTGAATCGCTCCGCCCGCACCCATACAGTACACGCCGGCGCCGATCATAAACAGACCGGCCAGTCCGTGGCAGAGAGAAAGGGTTTTCTGCGCCTGGATGTAACGGTCGGCGACAATGCCCATAAGAGTGGGCATAAAAATGGACACGATGCCTTGCATCGCGAAGAACCATTTGATCTGCGGTCCTAGACCCGCATTGCCAAGATAACGGCCGAGGGAGGTAAGGTAAGCGCCCCAGGCTGCATACTGGAGGAAGTTCATCAGTATCAGACGGAGGCTGAGTTTAGATATTTTCATCTTCAGGATGTTTTGGTTATTCTAGTCAAATCACACAAAAGTACAAAAAAATCCTTAACTTTGCATCCGGCCTGAAGGAAAATGTTCAAGTTTGATAATATCGCCCGGGATCCTCTCTCCTCCGCACGTGCGGGGGTGATCCATACCGACCACGGGGACATCCATACTCCCATCTTTATGCCGGTGGGGACCGTCGGCTCGGTCAAGGGCGTGTATCACAGGGACTTGGAGCAGGACATCAAAGCTGAAATCATCCTCGGCAACACCTATCACCTCTATCTCCGTCCCGGCCTGGACACCCTTAGAAAGGCCGGCGGACTCCACAGCTTCGAGCATTGGGACCGTCCCATCCTGACGGACAGCGGCGGCTTCCAGATTTTTTCCCTCGCCCCGATCCGTAAACTGACCGAAGAAGGCTGCCGTTTCGCCTCCCATATCGACGGAAGCCGTCACGTCTTCACTCCGGAGAACAATGTTGATACTCAGAGGATTATCGGCGCGGACATAATTATGGCCCTGGACGAATGCTGCCCGGGAGACGCCGACCTCCGCTATGCCGAAAAGTCCCTGAAACTTACCCAGGGCTGGCTGGAGCGTTTCGCCAGGCATTTCGACGAGACCGAGCCGCTCTATGGCTACGGCCAGGTTATGTTCCCGATCATCCAGGGCTGCGTCTATCCCGAACTTCGCCAAAAGGCCGTGGAGCACGCTCTGAAACTGGATAACGATAATCGAGGCGGCTATGCCGTCGGCGGTTTGGCGGTAGGGGAGCCTACTGAAAAGATGTACGAGATGCTGGAAGTGACCTGTCCGCTTCTTCCCAGGGACAAGCCCCGCTACCTTATGGGCGTAGGCACTCCGGCGAACATACTTGAAGGTATCGCGCGGGGTATCGATATGTTCGACTGCGTGATGCCTACCCGCAACGGCCGCAACGGAATGCTCTTCACCTGGAACGGAATAATGAATATGCGGAACGCCCGCTGGACGCAGGACTTCGGCGAACTAGACCCTTCCGGAGCCTCGTTCGTGGACCATTATTATACCAGGGCCTATCTCCATCATCTTTTCATCGCGAAGGAAATGTTCGCGGCAATGATAGCGACCGAGCACAACCTCGCCTTCTACCTTGATTTGGTGAAAACCGCCCGCAAGCATATCCTGGAGGGCGATTTCCTCAACTGGAAAGATTCCGTAATCCCTAAACTCTCCGAGCGGCTATGATGGGTCTGAAGCGCATAGACAGGTACATTATGAAGAAGTTCCTCACGACCTTCTTCCTTTCGCTGCTACTTATCGTCGGCATAGTCATAATCTTCGATATTAGTGAAAAGATCGACGATTTCGTGGAGAGGGACGCTCCGCTTCAGGAGATCGTCTTTGACTATTACCTGAACTTCATACCGTATTTTATGAATATGTATTCGCCCATATTCGTATTCCTTACGGTAATTTTCTTCACCTCCAAGATGACTTCCGACACCGAGGTCATCGCCATCCTTTCCAATGGCATTTCCTACCACAGGATGATGGTTCCATATCTTTTGACAGCCGGTATCATCGCCCTCTTTTCGCTCGGTCTCAGTCTCTGGGTTATCCCGAAATCCAACGAGACCCGGGTGGCCTTCGAGCAGAAATACATCCCCCGGACACGTGTCAAGAACGGCCGTGACATCCATTACAAGCTGGAAGACAACAAGTTCGTCTATATGGAATCCTTCAGCGCCTGGAACAATACGGCCTACAACTTCACCCTCGAGCAGATCACGGACGAGCATATGGTCTCGAAACTTTCCGCCGAGTCGGCCCAGTGGGACAGCACCAAAGGCTGCTGGAAGCTCCGGAACTATATAATCCGAGATTATGGCGAGGGCCTTCAGGACCATATCCGCAGCGGAAAGCAGCTGGACACCACCCTCTCCCTTACGGTTGAAGATTTCTATCGCAACAAATATACGCTTGAACGCTTGAACCTGAGCGACTTGGACGCCCTTATCGAGACTCAGACAATGCGCGGTGACGCCTCCGTCAAGGACGCGCAGTCGGAAAAGCAGAGGCGCTATTCGATGCCTTTCTCCGCCTTCATTCTGACCATCATCGGAGTCGCGCTGTCGACCAAGAAACGCCGCGGCGGAATAGGCGTGAATGTCGCCGCCGGCATAGCCCTGGGATTTTCGTACATCCTCTTTATGCAGTTCAGCGATATGTTCGTGATGACCGACACTCTGCCTCCGTCCATAGCAATATGGCTGCCGAATATGCTGTACATAGTCATAGCCGGAATCCTGTATATCATCGCCCCTAAATAATGAAAGTCAAAGTCGTCAACCGCAGTCCCTTCTCCCTTCCGGAGTATGCTACGCCTCTTTCCGCCGGTCTTGACCTGAAGGCCACCATCGATGAGCCCATTGTCCTTGAGCCGCTTAAGCGAGCAATTGTGCCCACGGGTCTTTTCATAGCTCTGCCGGAGGGTTTCGAGGCCCAGATCCGTCCCCGCAGCGGCCTCGCCGCAAAACACGGAATCACCGTGCTCAACAGCCCCGGGACTATTGACGCAGACTATCGCGGGGAGCTGAAAGTGATACTGGTCAATCTCTCCGATGAGGCTTTCACAATCAATCCCGGAGAGAGGATAGCACAGATGGTCGTCGCCCGTTTCGAGCAGGTTGAGTGGGAACTTTCCGACAGTCTCGACGAGACCTCGCGGGGCGAAGGCGGTTTTGGCAGTACAGGGAGAAAATAATATGGAAATCAGTAAGTTATACGATATTTTCCGGGCTTCTGCCGGCGTCAATACGGACTCTCGCAGCATCACTCCCGGCCAGCTTTTCTTTGCCCTCAAGGGCGAGACTTTCGATGGGAACCAGTACGCCTTGAAGGCCCTCGAGGCCGGCGCCTGCAATGCGGTCGTCAATGAGGACTGTCCTTTTGAGGATGAGCGCCTTGTCCGGGTCCCCGATACCCTCAAGGCCTTGAAAGAACTGGCTGCCTGGCATCGCGCCCACGTGAACCCTGAACTTATAGTTATCGGCCTGACCGGGACAAACGGAAAGACAACCACAAAGGAACTGATCCGGGAAGTCCTTTCGAAAGCATACCGCGTAAGTGCCACCGAGGGCAATCTGAACAATGATATCGGCGTCCCTCTGACTGTGCTGAAAATCACTCCGGAGACAGAAATCGCGGTCGTCGAGATGGGCGCGAACCACCCTGACGACATTTCCTCGCTGACCTGGGTCTCCCAGCCGGTCTATGGACTTATTACCAATGTCGGGAAGGCCCATCTTCTCGGCTTCGGCAGCTTCGAGGGCGTCAAAAAGGCCAAGGGCCAGCTTTATGACTGGCTGAGTGCCCACGACGGCCAGGCCTTTGTCAATACGGATGATGCGGAGCTTTTCGAGATGGCCTCCTCCCGCAGCCTGTCCATCATTCCATACGGTATAGAAGGGGAGGGCGTGAATATCCTTCCTGCTTCTAACGCCCAACCCTTCCTCCGTATGGAAATCGGCGGGGAACTGCTTGAAACCAAGCTTGTTGGCGCCTACAATGCCGCCAATGTGATGGCAGCCGTGACTGTAGGCCGTCAGTTCGGAGTGCCGCTCAAGGACGCTTTCGATGCAATTTCCGCCTACCGGCCTTCTATGAACCGTTCCCAGCTTCTCCAGACGGGCAGCAATGCCGTGATCCAGGATGCCTACAACGCCAATCCTTCGTCTATGGCCCTGGCCCTCGAGAACATAGCAAAGATGGAAGGCGAGAAGGCTGTGCTTCTGGGTGAGATGCGGGAACTTGGCAGGGATTCCGTCAGCGAGCACGTAAAAGTGCTTACCTTGCTCGAAAAACTTGGACTTTGCCGGGCATTTTTTGTCGGGGAAGAATTCCGTAAGGCGGTCAGTATCAAGGGCTCTGCTTTCTCGGAATCTTTTTGCTTCGCTACATCTGATGAGCTTGCCGACTACCTTCAGAAGCATCCTCTGAAAGGCTGTACCGTGCTTGTGAAGGGCTCGCGCGGAACCCGGATGGAGAAGCTTATAGCTTCTTTGTAATAAATCGGGCGCCCAGGCCGAAGAGCAGGCCGATCGCCAGCCCGAACAACGTTCCGACCACAACGTCGCCGAAGAAATGGGCCGAGACCATAATCCGGCTCAAGGCCACCAGGCTTGCCCATATAAATACGCCCCAGCCGTAGGCCGCGTGCTTGTGGGCTTTGTCCAGATTAAGTCCCATAAGTGACACGACAGCAAAGGAATAGACATTGCTGGCGTGGCTGGAGAAAAAGCCGTAGAGACTGTAGCGGGGGAGAGGAAGATGCAGGTCGTGCTGAAGCATCCAAGTGTTGTAGCAGGGCCTCAGCCGCATTACGCTGTCCTTGATATGGGCGGAGATCTGGTCGGCGGCGACTACGGTCAGGATCATTGCCAGAATCATCAGAAGGCCCTTTTTCCAACCAAGTCTCCATATCATTACGCCCATCACGACTCCATAGGCCGGGAACCAGATCTTGGTGTCCGATAAGAACACCCAGAAGGAGTCCGAGAGGGGGGAGTTGAAACTGTTGATCCAGAGAGTGATACGCTGGTCAAGGGCTATGATGGAGTCGAGGTTCATCGGTTCAGGGCATTCCAGAGTTCATCTTTGAGTTCCTGAAGCCCGGTCTGCGCTACGGATGAGATAAAGACGTGAGGAATGTCTTCCGGCAGTTTTTTCTCGATCCTGGCTATGGTCTTGGCGTCTACAAGGTCGGTCTTGGTTATGGCCAGTACGCGGTCCTTGACAAGGAGTTCGGGATTGTACTGCTTAAGCTCGTTCAGGAGGATTCCGTAGCTTTTCTTAATGTCTTTTTCTTCCGCGCTGACCATAAACAGCAGGACGCTGTTGCGCTCTATGTGCCTCAGGAAACGTATTCCTATGCCCCGGCCTTCGTGGGCGCCCTCGATTATCCCGGGAATGTCGGCCATCACGAAGGAACGGTCGTCGCGGTATTTCACTATCCCGAGATTGGGCTCAAGGGTGGTGAAGGCATAGTTCGCTATCTTAGGCTTGGCAGAGGTGATGGCGGCAAGCAGGGTGGATTTCCCGGCATTGGGGAAGCCCACCAGACCGACGTCCGCAAGGACCTTGAGTTCCAGTATGAACCATCCTTCCTCGCCCTCTCCTCCGGGCTGTGCATAGCGCGGAGTCTGGTTTGTCGCAGACTTGAAGTGGTCATTCCCATAACCGCCGCGACCGCCCTGACACAGAATGAATTTCTGCCCCGGCTCAATCAGTTCTGTGATAACTTCTTCCGTTTCTGCGTCCTTTACGGTAACGCCCTGAGGAACCTCCAGGATTATGTCCTGGCCGTTCTTCCCTTTCTTGAGGGCCTCTCCGCCCGGAGAACCAGCCTCTGCCCTCACGACTTTGCGGTATCTCAGGTGTATGAGAGTCCAGAGCTGCGGATTTACCTTTAAGATAATATGCCCTCCGCGTCCGCCGTCACCGCCGTCCGGACCGCCCTTGGGGACGTATTTCGCCCTGTGGAGATGGGCCGAGCCGGCACCTCCGTGACCGCTTGCGCAGAACAAACGTACGAAATCTATGAAGTTACTTTCTGCCATTCCAGCCGCGAATTTACTCACAAAGCCATTAATTTGCAAATAATTGCTTATATTTGCCCCGTTACGAACTTAACCTGAACCTATGAAAAAACAATTCGTCCGCTTTGATATGGCGAAGGAACCTGTCCCGACGCGTTGGTTCCTGAAGCCCCTGACGAAGCTTCTGAGCTTCCCCGATATGCTTGTCCACAAGCCTGAGATCCGTCACCACGGCACCGAAGGTCTGAAGCCACCATACCTGATGCTCTGCAACCATAACGCCTTCCTGGACTTTAAGGTAGCGACCCAGGTCATATATCCCAACCCGGCCAATTATGTCGTCGCCATCGACGGTTTCATAGGCCGGGAATGGCTCCTCAGGCAGGTAGGCTGCGTCTGCAAGCGGAAATTCACCAATGACTCGGTGTTGATCAGACAGCTGAAGAGGGTTATCGAGATGGGGTCCATCGCGGTGGTCTATCCGGAGGCGCGCTATTCCCTCTGCGGCACCACGGCAGTGCTTCCCTCCGCCCTGGGCAAGCTCTGCAAAATGCTCAAGGTCCCCGTCGCTACTTTCATCTGCCACGGTCATCACGTGAATTCTCCTTTCTGGAACACCCGCGACAGGGGAGTCCATACTTCAGCTGACTTTAGCTTGCTATACACTCCCGAAGAACTCGAAAAGGCTTCTGCGGACGAGATAAACGCCAGACTTGTAGATGCTTTCCAGTATGACGATTTTGCCTGGCAGAAGTCCGAGGGCATTGCCGTCGACAAGCCCTGGCGGGCCGAGGGGCTTCATCACGTTCTCTACCAGTGCCCTGTCTGCGGCAAGGAGTACAGGATGTCTTCGAAAGGCTCTGTGCTTCGCTGCGACGAGTGCGGGGCGGAGTGGGAGATGGCTCCAGACGGGACCCTGCGGGGAAGCGCCTTGCCGGGTGGCTTGGCTGGAGGTTTTGCAGGAGGGTCGTCGGGCGGCGATGGCGGGGCAATCCATATTCCGGACTGGTACGAGTGGCAGAGAGCGAATGTCCGCCGCGAAGTCGAGGCCGGAACCTACGACAGCGGAGAACTTCCCGTCCATATCGACTCCCTGCCCAACGCCAGGGGCTACATACGCCTCTCCGACACGGCCTTTATGCGCCACGATATGAATGGCTTCCACGTCTATGGAACCGATGTGGACGGCGATCCTCTGTCTATGGAAATCCCGGTTCCGTCGCTTTATTCCGTCCACATTGAGTACAATTATCTCGGCAAGCACGGCGACTGCGTTGATCTCAACACCCTGGAGGATACCTGGTACACCTATCCCGATTGCCGCGATTTCTCCGTCACCAAGATGGCCCTCGCCACCGAGGAACTCTACTTCGCCTATCGCCGTTCCCTCGGCCGCCCCTGCCCTCCCGGCCTGGCGTAGGCTTGGTGTAGGGCTGGTGTATGGCAGGCAGCGCTTTCTTACCTGGCTGCCGCTTTTGCGCCTCCGGGCCGCCGTTACCCGGCTGTCGGGCCACCCATCGACAGTTTCACCCGCAATTTCGAGCATTTTTGCGGGTGAAAGATAATTTGAAAAGCGTTTCACCCGCAATTTTGCGACTTTTTGCGGGTGAAAACGCAACTCCAGGCGTGCTGCAGGTGTCGGTTTATGTATAGGTCCGGCTTCCGCTCCTTGAGGAACAACTTGAATTCCATTTTCGCTTAGTGCTTTTCCGGCAGGAGGCGATGGACAAGAAGCGGGGCGACGAGGTTGCCGCTGACGTTCAGGAGGGTTGCGGGGATGTCGCAGATGGTGCCGATGATGAGCAGAGTTGCGGCGAAAGATGGATCCAGACCCAATACGGCGCATATTAGAATCTCTCCGGTCATACCGCCGACCGGAATGGCGCCGACAACGATGCTTTCCAGGATTGCAAGCCCGATGACAAGAGCCGCGGTACCGAAGGCGGAACTCTCCGGCATAAGACCATAGAAGTATATCGCGAACAGAACTTTTGCGACGGATGTGATTACCGATCCATCTTTGTGCAGGTTGGTCCCCAGCGGAACGACTCCGTCCGAAATCTTCTCGCTGACCCCGAGCTTTTTCGCGGAGTCCATCACCACGCCCATACAGGCGGCCGACGAGCACGTCCCGACTGCGGTCACCGAAGGCGC
>JAEEGL012443518.1_pt1 | contig 11396 bp, 7 predicted proteins | sample 9134231 | NCBI WGS metagenome assembly JAEEGL01 (sample SAMN16246548, study PRJNA631951) | gut metagenome | biome: gut microbiome; feature: rumen; material: fiber-attached | host: Bos | place: Iran: Karaj | collected 2018-10
CAATAATACCTATAATGGCTATAGCTCATGCACTCTTAATGTCTATGAGTGTTACACAAACACAATAGCACTTCTAAAGAAATACGATATCTATATGGATAGCGAGCTTGCCGTTGAAATGATCGATAGCATAGAAGTGACCAATTATTATCCTGGATATGATGTTGAGAAGCAGAGTATGAAAGAGATAGATACAAATGTTGATTCTAAGTCATTTGTATATACCGATAAGGACCAGATTAGGGATATAATGGAAAATGTGATCAATAATGATTACTATAGCAGATGGTACAGATCCAAAGAGCTTCAGAATACTCAGTTTAGTATTGTTGTAAATGCCAGAAGCTATGCTAGCACAGCACATTCCATCACAGGATACTATTCATTTGAAATGGGGAAGGTACCTGATTTTGTATATTCAGATACCAAATGAACATTGAAAAAGTTTTGTTTATCTCATGCTACCGATAAATTAAATAATCGTTCTATAAATAAGCTTTCAGCACTTCAGAAGAAAAAGCTGGTTTCCTGGCTTTTTCTTCTGCCTTCACTCATCGGTGTCACTTTATTTTTTGTGGCACCGTTTATGGTAGTTATTTATTATTCACTAATAAATAACCCTATTCAGAAGGAGTTTGTAGGCTTTCGTAACTATGTAAATGTCTGGAAAAATGCGGCCTTTCAGCAGGCGGGCTCTAACACCTTTATCTTTTCTCTGATGGCTGTTCCGCTGGCAGTTTTACTGTCTCTTTTCCTGGCAGCTGTTATGGAGTCAAGAATTCCTTTTAAGAGTTATTTCAGGACATTTTTCTTGAGTCCGCTGATGGTTCCTACTGCCTCAGTTGTTCTTATCTGGCAGGTTATGTTCCATCAAAACGGTATAGTTAATAATTTTACGTCAGTGTTTGGAGCAGACAGGGTAGACTGGCTCAAATCTGACAAGGCCTACATCGTAATCGTAGCTCTTTTCCTGTGGAAGAACCTTGGTTATAACATGATCCTGTTCATGTCAGCTCTTGCCAGCATTCCAAGGGATCTTTTGGAGGTGGCAGCTCTTGAAAATGCCAATAAGTTCCAGGTTTTCTGGATTGTAAAAGTAAGATACATGTCTTCAACAATACTGTTTGTAGCGATAATGTCACTTATCAGTTCCTTTAAGGTATTCAGGGAAGTTTACCTGATGACTGGAGATTATCCATATCAGACACTGTATCTTTTACAGCACTTTATGAATAATACCTTTGCTTCTCTTGATTATCAGAAGCTTTCTGCAGCAGCAATCATAATGTTCATCGTTGTAACAATTCTTGTTTATGCAATGTATGCCATTGAGAATTGGTTTGGCAAAGATCTGGAGGGATGAGCAGATGAGTGCGCAGGTTAATTTTAAGACTAAAGATAAAAAGAAAAAAATCCAGATCAATAACATTAAGACAGTACTGGTTACAGTAGCGGCAATAATATTTGCATTCATATTTCTTTTGCCTACAATACTGACCATCACCAATTCCTTTATGTCGCCGTCAGAGATAAGCGCCAACTATGGCAGCATATTTGCAACGACAGAAAAGGGCGGAAAGGTATTTATATCCAAGACCGTTAATCTTAAGTTTATACCGGATATGGTGACCTTTTCCCAGTACTTTACGGTTCTATTAAAGAGCCCTGAGTATTTGTTTAAGTTCTGGAATTCAATTATATATGTTGTACCTATTGTGATATTTCAGTTGGCCATAGCGATGTTTACAAGCTATGGATTTGCCAGATATCAGGGCAAGGTTAAGAATGCTATTTTCTTTGCCTACATAATAATGATGCTGATGCCTTATCAGGTTACGCTGGTTCCTAATTTCCTGGTATCCAAATTCCTTGGAATATATGGAACAAAATGGGCAATATGGCTTCCTGGTATTTTTTCTCCATTTGCTGTATATCTACTTACCAAATTTATGAGAAGGATACCTACAGAGGTAATGGAGGCTGCTTCAATTGATGGAGCAGATGAGTGGTATATCTTTACCAGGATATGTTTCCCGCTATGCAAGGGAGGAATTGCTTCGATAGCTATTCTAGTATTCTTTGATTACTGGAATATGGTTGAGCAGCCGCTGATTCTTTTACCTGATTCGGATATGCATCCACTGTCGGTGTTCCTGTCCAAGATAAATGCAGGTGAAATAAGCCTTGCTTTTGCAGTTGCAGTTATATATCTGGTTCCGCCGCTTTTGATATTCCTGTACGGTGAGGACTATCTGGTTGAGGGTATCTCATACCAGGGAGGAATTAAGGGGTGACCTTTATAGGTCAATAAGTTTAAAGGTTAGGAGTAATTGGGAGATGTCAGATTTATTTACAAAAGATAACGATGTTGTAGAGGTAGTTGAGGGCAGTGTGGTTTCTGTCAGTGATAACGGCAAGAAGCCAATTGATAAAAAGGATATGATCAAAAACGTAGCGATAGCATTTCTGTCAGTTATGCTTATTCTGACGTTTTTCTCAAATACTATCATGAATTATTCACTTCCACAGGTTGCAACGCAGCAGATCATGAGAGGTTCAGTAAGCCCTCAGATCAGAGGCGCTGGAACAGTATCTGCAGAGGATCCATACAATGTAACCCTCAAGGAAACAAGAAAGGTTTCAGGAGTTGCTGTTAAAGAGGGCACTCATGTAGAGATAGGAGATGTTCTCTTTTACCTCGAGGACAGAGAGTCAGAAGAGCTTAAGGCAGCTAAAGAGAATCTTGAAAAGCTTGAGCTTTCTTATGAGCAGGCACTTTTTTCAGGAGATGTTCCTGATGATGTGATTTCTAAGGTCAGAAGTGGCAATACTACTTCTTACGACAACTATCAGATCAAGCTCAAGGCAGTAAACGACAGGTACGATGCTGCTAAGGCTGTAGCTGATGCGGCGACCAAGGCTGTTGAATACCTCACTGATCTTCAGAATCATGACAAGAATGAGATCGAGTATCAGACTCTTACATATAACTACGAAAATGCCAATGCTGATTATCAGAAAAAACTCATAGATTATACCTATGATCCAAATGATCAGGAGGCTATCGATAATGCCAAAAAAGAATGGACTCACATTGAGGATGAGAACAAGCGTGAGACCACAGAGCTTGATACTTATAAGAGCCAGGTTGGAATTGGCTATGACCAGAAGCTTATAGAGGCCAAGGCTAACGAGACTGCTGCTAAAAAAGAGCTTGAAAAAGCAGAAGAAGAGAAAAATAAGCAGATCAAGAGCATCAATGCTGAAATTTCTCTTTGCAATCAGAGAGACAGTATTAAAAAGCAGAAGGACAAGATTGCTGAACTTGAAAAAGATTCTGTAGGCGCATCTGTAAAGTCTCCTGTAGCTGGAGTTGTATCTCAGGTCAATAAGGCAGCGGGCGAGTCTATCTCTGCAGATGAGACTATTGCTGTTATTCAGATTGATGGCAAGGATATGACTACAAGCTTTTCAGTAACCAATTCACAGGCACAGAAATTGCATGTAGGAGATGCTGCCAAGCCTCAGAATTCCTGGATGTTCAGCGATGAGTTTAAAGCAACACTCACATCAATTAAGAATGATAAATCTGATCCATCAGGTAAAAAGCTCCTTACCTTCAAGATTGAGAGCACTGAGGTTACACCTGGACAGAACATAGCTCTTTCAATAGGTGAGAGAGCTGTAGATTACGATATGGTGGTTCCTAACAGCGCTATCAAGACAGGCTCTACATCTAAATTCGTACTTATAGTTAAGTCTAAATCAAGCCCACTTGGCAACAGATATACAGCTGCCAAGGTGGATGTGGATGTAATTGCTTCCGATGACAATTACTCAGCTATTACAGCTGCTTTAGACGGTGATGAATATGTTGTTACAACATCCAATAAGCCTGTCAAGGCAGGAGAACAGGTGAGGCTTGCAAACGAATAATGGTTTTTGAAAAGATTTGGCAATATATAAAGAAATTTTTTTCTAATAAAAAAAGAAATATTGTTCTTATCATAATCGCTGTTCTTCTTGTGATTGATCTAATTCTGGGAATCGTGTGCAGGATCATTGTTTCTAAATTGCCTGATCAGCTTGCTGCAGACAGGTGGGAATATGATGGTAATGTGGCACAGGTAAGTCTCTTTTTTACAGAAGACAGATCTATAGTGCCAGAGGACATAAAAAGGCTTGAGTATAACCTTGAAAAAAAGCTTGCTGATGCAGGAGTTATTGCTACAGAGGACGACAGTAAGGATATTGTTGATACTGTAGATTTAGGCAGGAAAAACGCTGATAACAATGTTGATCAGGTTAACGAGATAATTAAGGTTTATGACAGCTGTTACAGTGCACAGGGTATATCAACGATTGTTTTTGAGAACAGGAAAGCTGAGAATGTCAGCACAATAGGTGTGGATGGAGACTTTTTCTTTTTCCATCCGCTTGAGATTGTGACAGGCTCATATTTCATGGCTGACGACGTTATGAAGGATAAGATCGTCATCGACGAAGATCTGGCATGGCAGCTCTTTGGTTCTAATGACATCATTGGTCAGAGTGTTACGATTGGCGGGATCAATCATTATGTAGCAGGCGTGGTCAAAAGGCAGGAGGGCAGATTTAACGAAGCAGCAGGTCTGGCTGACAGCATCGTATATATGTCTTATGACTCGCTTTCCAAGTATGGAGAGATATTAAGCGGCAAGACCACTGATAAAGAAATTTCTGAAGACGGAGTAAGTGCACGAATTGGCGGAATCAACTGCTATGAGGTTGTGTGCCCCAATCCTGTAGAGGGACTGCTTGCCAAGATTACCAAGGAAAGTTCAGGTCTCGATGATAAGTATATCAACGTAGTTGATAATGCTGACAGATTCTCCTTTTTTAAGCTATTGGAAGTAAGTCGCAGCTTTGGAATCAGGAGTATGTGGGATAAGCCGGTTTTTTACCCATACTGGGAGAATGTGGCAAGAGGCTTTGAGGACGTTTTGGCGCTTCTTGGGATGATAAGGCTTATATGCCTTGTTTCATGCGTGCTTATGGTCGCTGCACTTATTATTTCTGCATACAGGAACAAGAAATGGACTATTGAAGGTCTTTTAGCTTATGCTGCTGATAAGAAGTATGAGATAGAAACCAGGCAAAAAGAGAGAATTTCTGATAAAAAGAAGGACGATGAGCCTGAAGAGGAGAATATGAAATGAAAAAAATAATGAAAAAGGGTTTATGTCTGTCACTGGCTGCAGTACTTGCTGTGAGTGCTGCAGGATGTGGTAAAAAGAAAGACAGTGACAGCATTTTGGATAGTGCTACTAAATCATCTAAAGAGCATGTATTTGCTATAGAGATGCTTGATTTTACTGACAATGTGGATAACATCAACAGAGTGTCTTATGTTGGTGACAGAGTGTATGCATCGACTTATACCTCTGGTGATCATATTGATATTTATAGCTTTAATTCTGACGGCTCCGATGTTAAGAATATTAAGCTTCCAGCTGCGGATAATGATAGCATTTCATACATAAGCTATGATGCAGAGGGTAATATTTACGGCATTAACTATAAATATACCTGGGACTATGAGGACGAAGATGAGGATGCAGGAGATTCTGAGAATTCAGATGGTTCTGAGGGCTTAGAAGGTAATGATGATGGCCAGATGCATATCTTTTCTGATGATGAAGCTGCTGGTGAAGGTAGCTCTGATTTAACTGATGCAGCTACAGATGAGGCTTCCTCTGAAGAAGGCACAGAGGGAATGGCTGGGGCTGAGGATATCATCACTGACGATGACATGATAACTGATTACAACCCAGAGGGAGATGAGACCTACCTTGTTAAGTTTGATAAGGATGGTAATCTCTTGGAGAAGATAGACCTGATTGCAGACTATGCAGTGGATGGCTATGTGTCTGTTAACAGCTTTACTGTAACAGATGATGGAATCTGCCTTCTGAGTCTTGATCAGGGAATTATAAGCTATTCAGCTGATAAGGGCTTTAAGACTCTTGTAGATAACACTAATAATTATCTGTATTATCAGCTATATAATGGCTTCAATGGCAAGGTGTTCATTTCTTATTATGATGAGAATGGTAATAACCTCTGCACCTTTGATCCTGCAACTGGAGCTATAGGAACTCCATCTCAGGCACTTTCCAAGTACGGAGACAGATCCTTCTTTGGTGGTAATGGCTATGATCTTTATATGAGCGATAGTGAAGGTTTCTATGGCTATGACATGGCAAGTGACTCCATGACCAAGCTCCTTGACTATATTGATTCTGATATAGAGGCCAGTGGATCAGTCAGCTCAGCAGTTGCTGTCAGCGATAATGAATTTATAGCAATTATTCCAGATGCGGATTACAACTACTATGTTGCCAGACTTACCAAGGTAGCACCACAGGATGTTAAGGATAAAAAGATTCTTACTCTTGGTGGCTATTATCTTGATTATGAGATCAGAAAGCAGGCCTTTAAGTTTAATAAGAACAATAATGAATACAAGATCAAGTTCGTTGATTATTCATCCTACGACACAGATGATAATTATGGTGCTGGTGCAGAGAGGCTAAATATGGATATAGTTTCAGGTAATACACCTGATATCCTCATTATATCTGACGGGCTTCCTGTGGACAGCTACATAAATAAAGGTCTTTTTACTGACCTTTCCTATTATCTGCAGAATGATCCTGATATTTCTGAGAATGATCTTTTAACTAATATAGTTGATGCATTTAAGACTGGCGATAAGCTATATCAGCTGGTTCCTAGCTTTTACTTCTCAACTATGATCATGAAGACCAAGTTTACGGATGGCAAAGAATTCCTGACTTTCAAAGACTGCCAGGAGCTCATGGATGCTAAGGGAGCAACCAAGCAGACTGCCTTTGGTCTTGAGACAAGAAACGATTTCCTTGAGCAGGGAATCAGGTATTCCGGAAACACCTATATAGATTGGGCGAATAAGACCTGTCACTTTGACAGTGATTCCTTTATTCAGTTCCTCGAATTTAGTAATGGATTTGTTGAGGAGTTTCCTGATAATGTATGGGATGATTACAAGGATACTCTGTACAGAACAGATGATGCTCTTTTCTGTATAATGTCACTTAGTGATTTTAGAGATTATCAGTACTGGAAACAGGGTATGTTTGGAACCGATATATCTTTTGTTGGCTACCCTAATGATATGGGAATAAATAACTCAATTATTTATCCTACCAAGCGTATTGCGATCAGTTCTCAGAGTAAGAATAAGGATGTGGCCTGGGAATATGTTAAATCCTTCCTTTCAGAGGAGTACCAGGATGACACCTATTGCTTCCCAATAAGGAAGTCCAGCTACGATAAAAAGGCTGAAGATATAACGCATAAACCATATTATATGGACGGTGATAAGAAGGTAGAGTATGAGGATAGCTACTATTTCGGCGGAGAGGAAATAGTAATGCAGCCTCTTACCAAGGATGAGGTTCTTGAGATCAACAACTTCATCAAGTCCCTTACTCTTGTGAGCAATTATAACGAAAATGTTAACAATATTATCTTTGAAGAGGCATCTGCATATTTCAGCGGACAGAAGAGTGCAAAAGAGGTGGCAGATATCATCCAGAGTAGATTGTCTATATATGTTAACGAGAACAGTTGATACAAGAAATTGTCTAAAAATAAGGTTGGTAATTTTATAATAATCTGAATAATGCACAAATAGGCTTGAAACAATCTGTCTAAACCGCCTAAAATACGAAAATTCAGATAAATAGCAATTAATGGCATGCGGGTAGCAATATCTGGCATGCCATTTGTTACGTTAATTGTTACAATTTACATGCTCGGGCAACGAAAACGTTTAAGCGCTTTGACAACTGAATAACGTGCATAAAAACTATAGGGGGTTTTTTGCGAATGAAGAAGAGTATTTCAATGCTTATTTGTAGTTTGTTGGTAGCGACAAGCGTTGCATCTGCTACAAGTGTTACAGCACTGGCAGCTCCTAAGCTTAATCCTTACAGTACTGTACAGGCTGAAACTAACTTTGGCAGTGAGGGCGTAGAGAAGACACCTGAGGTATATAACGACAAGAAGATTACTGTTCTTAACAGCGTGGAGGCTGGTGATTACTGGATAGTTAAGGATCTTGACTTTAGTGATGGACTTTCTAAGATATCCCTTACAGCAAGAGCTGATGAAGCATCACTTATCGAAGTAAGAAAAGACAGCGTTGATGGTGAGACTCTTGGTAATATCAAGATCAATACCACTAACGGCGAGTTCAAGACCTTTACAGGCAAGATGAAGAACCTTGAAGGCTTGAACACAATTGTTTTTGTTGGCGTTCGCGGAAATGCATCTGTAGATTACTGGGTAGCACAGAAGTCTGAGACAGCAGTTGTTGTTCCAGATCCTGATCCGGTTGTGACTGAAGAGGTTGATCCTTATGTTACAGTAGAGGCAGAGAATGCAGTTAGCAGAAAATTCGCTGCTGAAATTACTGACAATGGCACAACATTCCTTGCAATCAGAGCGGATGGTGGCTATGCAGTAGCAAAGAATGTAAACTTCTATCAGGGTCTTGCAGCAATCGAACTTAGCGTAAAGGCAAGCAAAGCTGCAGTTCTTGAACTTAGATTAGATTCTTATGATGGAGATGTTCTTGCAAGCTATAAGATCAACCCATCAGATAGCTTCGTACAGACTTATACCAAAGCTGATACCAGTGTTACGGGTACTCATGACATCTACTATGTAGCTACAGTATCAGGAACAACAGTACAGTTTGATTCATGGAAGGCAATTATAGCTCCTGTTAAACCTAATCCAGATCCAGATGAGCCAATTGACGAGCCAGATCCAATCGTTACAGAGACAGTTAATCCTTATGTAACTGTAGAGGCTGAGGATGCTACTGTTATGGAAGGTCTTGATATCAAGACAGATGGTAGCAGAACTTATGTTGAGAGACTTAGACCTCGCGTAACATATATCGTTAAGAATGTTGAATTCGATGGCTCTGAGAAGATTGCTATTACTTATAAGTCAGATTCAGCTCATGTTCTCGAGATTCATGATGGTGCAACAAATGGACCAAGACTTGCTTTCCTGAACATTCCTAATTCAGATTATGAGTGGGCTACAATTTATCTGAACTTCCCAGATCTTCATGGCGTATATGATCTTTACTTTGTTCCTAAGTTTGGCGTAATAGATTTTGATTCATGGTCAATCCTTAAGAGTGGAGATGAGCCAATCATCGTTGATCCAGATCCGGTAGATCCAGATCCAGTTGACCCAGACCCAGTAGATCCTGATGATCCTATCATCATTGAGCCAGATCCGGTTGATAAGGGTGTTACAACAGAGTATACACTTAACAATTGGGGATCAGGCTATCAGGTACAGGTTAAGGTATCTAACGAGTCTGCTCAGAGAGTAGAAGGCTGGACAGTTAAGGTTAACAAAGAAGATGTTGGTATTGATGCAAGTTGGAATGTAAATATCAAGGAGGAGGGCAATTACTACGTTATCACTCCTGTAGAGTGGAACTCAGTAATTGAAGCAGGTAAGTCTGTTGAATTTGGATTCCAGGGATCATCTCATGTAAATGATAAGATCGAGCTCTTTGCAGTTGGAGAAGCTAAGGATGATCCAGTTGTAGAGCCGGATCCAGATGAGCCAATCATCGTTGATCCAGATCCGGTAGATCCTGATCCTGTGGATCCAGACCCAGTCGACCCAGATCCAGTAGATCCTGATGATCCTATCATCATTGAGCCAGATGATCCAGTAGTTAATGATGACCTTGCACTTGAATATACAATCAATGGACAGGGATCATGCACAATTAACTTCAAGGTTGCTAATAATGGCAAAGCTGCAGTTAATGGCTGGACACTTAAGCTTAAGAAGAGCCAGATCACTATTGATAACTTCTGGTGCGTAAAGGTAGCTGTAGTAGGTGACTACTATGTAATCACTCCTGAGTCATGGAATAGCGTGGTAAACGCTGGTGACGGCGCTTATTTCGGAGTTCAGGGCTCTGGCGTTACAACAGCAACATTAGATTACACACTTGAGTAATACTATAAATATTCCTTTATAGTCATAAAAAATACGGCTATCACTTATCATATAAATAGGTGGTAGCCGTATTACTATGCTTATAATTTGTCAGATGATCAAAGATCTGATGTACAGCATGGGCACTTTGTTGCCTCGATGTTGATCTCACTCTTACACTTAGGGCAGATCTTAGTTGTTGCTGGTGCCTCAGCCTCTTCCTTGGCAAATTTGTTAGATACGTTGTTCATGAACTTAACAAGAAGGAAGATTACGAGAGCCATCAGAACAAAGTTGATAACTACTGTGATAAATGTTCCATAGTTAAGTGTAGCAGCGCCAGCTTCCTTGGCTGCATCAAGTGTAGCATAGCTTCCGCCATCAAGAACTACGAATTTGTTGTTGAAATCAATTCCGCCTGTAAGAAGACTGATAACTGGCATAATGATGTCATCTACAAGTGATGAAATGATCTTCTGGAATGCGCCACCGATGATAACACCGACTGCCATATCCATTACGTTGCCACGCATGATAAACTCACGGAATTCCCCTGCAAGGCTCTTGCTCTTGCCAGCTGCTTTTTTCATTTTCTCTGTCATTTCTCCTGCTTTCTACACAAATCTAGTTTGTGTTCCCCAAAAAGTCTGTTGTTTATCGGAATCATTGTTGCAAATTCCACTAGAAATTATACCATAGAATCCGGTGTCCTGCTGAATAATGAGAAATGAAAATATTGTTGGCATTATGATTTATATAGTGCTATAATTTTTTCAGGTAATAGGGAGTAGCTTGCATGCTTTTATAGCGTGTAACATATATCGTCAGCACAGGATTTATCCTCGGGATATGTTATAATTAGCGAGACTTTTACCACAATTTTTTTGTGGAAAAAAGGTCTCTTTTTTTCTGCATATTTTTAAGGAGGAAAAATATGTTACTAAATCTGTTACTGTTAATCGTCGGCTTTGTTGCCCTTGTTAAGGGAGCTGACTACTTCGTAGATGGCTCTGCCACACTTGCCAAGGTGTTCAGGGTACCAAGTCTTATTATTGGTCTTACAATCGTTGCACTGGGTACTAGTGCTCCTGAGCTTGCTGTAAGTTCAACAGCTGCGCTTCAGGGCTCTAACGAGATTGCCCTTAGTAATGTTGTGGGCTCCAATATGTTTAATCTTCTTGTTGTACTTGGAGCATGTGCTTTGTTCTGCACAGTTCCAGGCAGCAAAGAAATCTTTAAAAGAGATTTCCCATTTTCAATTATTGTTACAGTGCTTGTTTTCATTTTTACACTTTCAAGCAGCGTATTCGCCGGTGGAATCTTTTCACATAGCA
>JAEEGL012913341.1_pt1 | contig 11396 bp, 11 predicted proteins | sample 9134231 | NCBI WGS metagenome assembly JAEEGL01 (sample SAMN16246548, study PRJNA631951) | gut metagenome | biome: gut microbiome; feature: rumen; material: fiber-attached | host: Bos | place: Iran: Karaj | collected 2018-10
GCCCTTAGGAACGTGTCCTGCGCCAGGTCGTCAGCCTCCTGTTCGTCGCCCAGGCAGAGCGCCAGCAGTATGCGCCGCAGTTCGGCCTGCTCCTGTCGCACCAGTTGGATGAAGTTATCGCGTGTCATGCTCTCAGTTCACTTTGTCTTTTGCTATAATAAACACATCAGCGGGGCAAAAGGTTGCAGGGACTTGAAAAAAACTGAAAAGAAAAACCCTTCCCGCTGATGGGAAGGGGTAGGATAGTGGGTTTTGTCCTGTTCCAATCGCTGTGCGTCGCCTGCAGGGCAATCCCCCGGATGTGCTTGGCCAGTGAACCATCGCCTGCAGGGCTATTGGCCGTCAGCAGTACGTCTGCAGGAACTGTTCGGCACACCATAGTTGCCACTTCTGGTTCCCAGTTAGGTTCTGCATCGGGATGTCCTGACGGAATTCGGGTCGCTTAGGGCCTTCCCAGTCGCGGAAAATAAGGTCCACGGGTCTGGGCATCGGGATTTTGTCGGGAATCTGGTTCTCGGGATACTTCATCGCATAGAGATTGCGGATGAGGTACTTCGGCTCTCCGTTGCGAACCCTGTTGAGGTCGAGCTCGTCGCGCATTATCAGCCGGGCGTACGGGTCGTAGTATGGCAGTCCGGCCGTACTGAACGCGTTCAGGTAGCTACTTGAGCTCTCGACGGAGAACACCTCGTCCATGAAGCGCAGGAAGTCGATGTACTCGCCCTGCCGGTACTGTTCGAAGAGCGCAAGCTGACTGACGGGATTCGTGAGCACAAGTTCCGGCTCGAGGAACGTGTACCGCTTTACGAACTCTTCGAAGCGCCAGTCCTTTGCCAGGAGCTTATCCATGCCGCCGAAGATCAGGTCGCTGCTCTCGCCTACGATAATGAGGTCCACGCCGTCGGCAATAGCCATCTGCGCTGCCTTGTATATCTGAGGTTCTATGGAGTGAACTGGGGCGCACTTCGTCTTCATCACGATTGGCGTGAGCGTCTTGTAGTCGTCGAAGCTGATGTCAACTAGGTGGTGCTTCAGTCCGAACTTGAGGCAGTACTGTGCTGCACGTTCCTGGTCGGCGTCGAATACTGCGGTGCCGCTGGCCGTGAACGTGTAGGCGTGGCTTCCCTCGTGGAGGTACGACGCCAGGATAGCGCTGTCCATGCCGCCGGACAGCAGGATACCGATGTTGGGGAATAGTTCATAGAGCGAGTCGAACTGCTTCTGTATCTCGTGGTCGATATCGTTTGCCGACGCCACGGGAATACGTTCTTCGTCGGGAATCAGTTGGATCAGTTTGTGATGCAAACCGTCTGCAAACTCCATGTCAGCGCGCCAGATGTAGCGGAACGCTATGTAACTGCTCAGGCAGTAGTCTTTGTCTATCATAATGTTTGTTGATTTGGATTTCACTTCAAGTCCTCCAGCGTTTCGCCGCGTACTGCGTTCAGCGCCTTGGTTATCTGGGTTGAGGATATTCCCTTGGTGTACGGGAAATAGACAATCCTTATCCCCGCTTCGGTAAACTGCTTCTCATACTCCTGCCACTTACTGGTTCCGTACCAGTCGTCACCTACGAACAGGAAGCTGGCCCCCAGCTTCTTGCACGCTGTCAGCTTGTCCATGTCGTACTGCGGTACTGCGGCATCGACGTATTTGCACGAGCGTACGATTTCTATCCTGTCCTCGAACGGGATCATCGCCCTTTTGCCTTTGTAGGCCACCAGTTCGTCAACGGTGACTCCCACAATGAGCTTGTCGCACATTCCCTTTGCATTCTTCAGCAGATTCAGGTGTCCGATGTGGAAAAGGTCGTAAACACCAGTCGTATAACCTATTGTCATAATGAAAGATTTGTATTGCAGGGGCAAAGTTACAAAATAAATTCAAAATGCGAAGCAAACTGAGCCATTCTTTCGGAAAAATTGATTAACTTTGCAACCAAAACTAATCAAAAAGAAGAAATGAATAGGAAGAACACGCGTTTCCTGCTGCTTTTTGTCCTTGCCGCCACTGCCTTTTCCGCCTGCCGCCACTGGCGCTGGGACGCACCCCAACTGAGTTCGGGCTGGACCTATGATGGCTCCCTGCCCGGGGACTATATCCCGCAGGCGCCGGACTACCGGGATTCCGCGATGTGGATCACTGCCGACATGGATTCGGCCAATAGCGGAGCAGATGTCTTCTACGTTGTCTCGACGTGGGAAGAGGACTGGACGACCAGCGGCGGACAGCTATGCCACTACGCCGACGTCACTAACCCGCGCCACCGCAGCCGTATGGCACGCGAGATAAACAAGGTGAAGGCGTACATGGGGCCAGGTAACCGCTTCTTCGCGCCCTACTACCGCCATGCCACCATCGACGCTTTCGTCTCGCAGAACGACGATACGATTGCCGCCCGCACCCAGTTGGCGATGGCCGACGTCTGCGCTGCCTTCGACCGGTTCCTCAGTATGCGCGATGCCAGCCGGCCTATTATCCTGGCGGGCTTCAGCCAGGGCGGAATGGCCGTCGTGCAGTTGCTCAGGCACATGAGCGATACTACCTACCGGAAGCTCGCCTGTGCCTACGTGCTCGGATACAAAGTAACGCCCGAGGACACAGCCAGTTGCCGTCGCATCCGTCCCGCACTGGGCGAAACCGACACGGGCGTTACCGTCTGCTACAACACAGTCAGGGACGTGAAGTATGCCAAACCGGTCATCGCCGCGACGTGTATGGGCATCAATCCCGTGAACTGGCGCACAGACGACGAACCCGCACTGCTCCACGACACCATCACAGTGCGCCTGGACACCGCGGCCCACGTGCTGGTCGTCTCAAACTATAGCGGTTCGGAGTACAAACCCTATAAGAACCTGATTAACGTCGGTGACATTCACAGCTGCGAACCGTGGCTCTACAGCGAATGTCTTGCGCGGAATATGGCTGTGCGCACCTGGGCATGGCGTGCAAAGCAGCTCGAGAACCGCCGCGTGGCAGTTGCCCGTCCGGCGGAAACCAATAGCATGAAGGAGGACTGATAATGGAACAGAAAAAGACACGCCCCTCTGAAGAAGAGCTTCGGCAGCGGTTCAATCCCGAGGGATCAGTACTGCGGCGCCACCAGATGAAGATGCTGGAGATGGTTACGCTACTGGACAGCGTCTGCAAGAAGTACGGGATACGGTATTTTCTCTATGGGGGCACGCTCCTCGGCGCTATCAGGCACAACGGATTCATCCCGTGGGACGACGACCTGGACGTAGGTCTGCTGCGCGACGACTACAACAGGCTGATGAAGGTGCTGCCCGCTGAGCTGCCGCCGCACATCAGTTTGCAGACGAACGACAGCGACCCGAACTACTTCTACTTCTTCGCTAAGCTGCGCGACCGCGACAGTATCCTTGAGGAGCCAAGCCCGTACGACAGAGTTTTCAGGGAAAGGGGAATCTACATCGACATCTTCCCGTTTGAGCGCCAGACGCTATGGACGCATCTGCTGGCCGAACCTATGCAGGCGCATTGCTTCAAGATATTCCGCACGGCCACCGACCTGCCCGCCGCCATGCGCCGTATCAGGTTCATCACGTGGGTCAACCGCCGTCTCACTTTTCCGCTACTGCGCTTCGTCAGCCGCATCACTTTCGGCCGCACGCTGACCTATAGCTACGGCATTCCTTTCCATATCATTTACGACGAGAAGGATATTTTCCCGCTCGCGACGCACAGTTTCGAGGGCGTCGAACTCTCGGTGCCCGGAAACGCCGACCGAATGCTGCGCTCGCAGTTCGGCAACTACATGGAGCTGCCCGACCTGCAGAAGGTAGGCGGCGACCACGTTGTCTCCCTGACGTTCAAAAACTGATTGCTGAAAATATCTTAACGGATTTCCGTCTTTTCGCTAACAGGATTTATGTTATTTTTCAACGAACACGAATCTTCCGAATAGTACGAATCTGGATGATATTCAACGAGCACGAATCTTCCGAATAGTACGAATCCGGATGATGACCAGTAGTACTATTCGTTAGATTCGATAGATTCGTGTTCGTAAAACAACTGCCTTCGTCCCGAAGATCAGCTAGAACCTTTGAACTTTTGAACTGTTGAACGTCTCTTCCCCTATTAGGGAAGCGTTTTCAGCCAGTTCTCTGCCAGCTTGGGCCAAATTTTGCCTGCGCCGTCGCCCCGCATGCCGTAGCCGTGACCGCCATTGACCAGGAAATGCAGCTCAATAGGCGCGCCGGCTCTCTGCATCGCGTCCAGAATCGTTGCGCTACTGGGTCCGCTGTGAATGTCATCTTCTGTGCCGAAGACAAACATTGGCGAGCTCTCTTTCGTCACCTGCAGTTCGGGCGAAATCGTTTTGTTTTCGCCGTCTGCCAAGTAGGCCGGATAGATGAGCATAGCGAAGTCCGGGCGCTGGTTCAGCTTGTCAGCCTTGTCCTGCGCAGGATAAGTCTCGGTGCCGAACAGCGTACTGGCGCGGCAGCACAAACTGGCGCCGGCCGAGAAGCCAATACACCCCACCTTTTCGAAGCCCTGGTCACGCACCAGCCGGATACTGCGGAAAATGTCCTGCAGAGCACCGTCGCGCTGACCTGGGATACGGTACGCCAGCACGTAGGCAGTATAGCCCTGGTCTGCGAGCCACTGCGCAATTTCCTGTCCCTCCTTGACGTAAGCCAGAATCTGATAGGCTCCGCCCGGGCAAACCACTACCGCTTTGTTGTTTTTCCTACTGGGGTCCGGCTTGAAGCACTCCAGGGTGGGGCTCGTAACCTCCTTCCAGTGCTCCGGATCGTCAGTTAACTTGGGGACGGACTTCTGCTTCGTGGCGCCCGGAACCTTGCGGGGCCAGATCTCCGTCGGTGCTGTCTTGTACTGTTGTGCCAACATACTGAGTGCCACAAAACCCGTGGCCAGGGAAATTAAGATTCGTTTCATTTTCGCGCGCGTATAATATATAATAATGTATAGTTCCACTGCTTCGGCCCGACAAAGTTACGGATTTCCCGTCGAATAGCAAATAATTTCGGCCGAAATCTTGGTTATTCTGCACCGATTCTCTAACTTTGCACCCATGAAACCAGCATTGATCGACGTTCCAGTCCTAATTCTCTTCTTCAACAGGCCCAACCAGCTGGGCCAGGTGTTCCAACAGGTCAGAGAGGCGCGCCCCACTAAGCTCTTCCTCTACCAGGACGGGCCGCGCGGCGAACGCGACCTGCCCGGCATCATGGAGTGCCGTAGGGTAGTGGCCGAAATCGACTGGGAGTGCGAGGTACACACACTTTACCAGGAAAAGAACTTCGGTTGCGACCCGTCGGAATTCCTATCGCAGAAGTGGGCATTCAGCCACGTCGATAAATGCGTTGTGCTGGAGGACGACGACGTGCCGTCCGTTGACTTCTTCCGCTTCTGCAAGGAGATGCTCGACCGCTACGAGTACGACACGCGCGTGGAGATGATAGCCGGCTTCAACGTGGAGGAGTGCACAGAGGACGTCCGGCAGGACTATTTCTTCTCCACGTACTTTAGCATCTGGGGCTGGGCCAGTTGGCGCCGCGTCGTTGACCAGTGGGATGAGCACTACACCTGGCTCGACGACAAGCAGGCCGTAGCTGACATCGAGCGGCTCATCAGCGAGCGACGGCTGCGTGACGACTTCCTGCCGATGTGCAGGAAGCATAGGGCGAACGGGATTGCCTACTACGAATCGATTTTCTGGGCACACCTGATGCTCTCGAACTCAGTGTGCATCGTGCCGCGCCGCAATATGATCAACAACCTGGGCGCTACTGCGGGCAGCACGCACTTCGGTAGCCAGCTGGAGACTCTGCCGCGGGGCTACCGCCGCATCTTCACTATGGACCGCTACGAACTGCCCGAGCGACCACTCATTCATCCTACTTACGTGATAGAACATGTGCAGTACCGGCAGCGCGCCTACCGTATTATGGCGTACCGTCACCCCGGTATCAAAATAGCGCGTAGCCTGGAGGAGTTGTACCTGAACCTGCGCTACGGAAACTTCCGCCAGATACTGCTCGCCATCCGCCACAGAATAGGGAAGTGGCTCGGCCGCAAGGAATATGATTGACATAGTCTACTGCAATAAAGATTGTAGTCTGCTGCAATAAAAAACTTGGACTGCTGCAAAAGAAACTGCGGACTACTGCATAAGAAACTGCAGTCTGCTGCAATAAAAAAAATGGCTGGTTATCCAGCCATTTTTTTTTGCCCAAACGTAAATTTGAAAGAAACAGGTCCGCCAGGAAAAGCCAATTGTATTAAACTATAGAAACTATTCTACGTGCAATTCAATAATAATCATCAAAATGATATAAACTAACTTTTCTTTCATTTAACTCGAATGTGCTTTCCCTCCGACACTCACGTGCCAGTCACGGCGTTCCTGTTCTTCTTATCTCTTTGCACAGCGGGCCTTCTACCCCAGCCCTGTCGGCTGCGTGCCGCTGCACTACTGATTCATAATTCAAATTTAACAAAGACCCGCCCTGAAATATATGAAAAATAAACACTATACCTAATTGATTTCACAACCAATATACGTAAGTTAAAATTAGATCACTAATAAATAATGTTTAACAAGAACTATATAATATAGTTATCAAATCATATGAATAATATCCATCAAAAACATATTTGTCATACGCTAGTCGTGATTTCACAACCACTTCTTCGCGAAGACCTTCATATCGGCTAGTGAAACAGATTATTCATGCCCGCCAATTTCGCAACCGAAGGGCACTAATCCGGTTTCTTCGCCCTATAATGATATGAAGCAATACCCACTAATTTCACAATCAATGGGTACCAATCGAATGTTTCAATTTCAATCGTAATAATCTGAGTACAACGAATTTCACAATCCGTTACAATCATTTTTTAACCTAATTATTTGTTCTCTAGATTCATAGACACTACTGATTTCACAACCAATAATTGTCAAACTTTTCTTGATATCATATACCTTAATGCCCGGCATTCACATGAGGGGCAAAGGACGGGTCTGTTATTCGCCAACCTTTTTCCTGCTGCCTTCCGTCTTCCGGCCCACGGGCTCCGGCATGTTGCGGAATGATTCCTATCTCATTTCCATGTACCTTCTGTACGGATTTTTCACAGGATTGAGACCGGTGTCTAACAGGTCACCAATTTTTTATTAACCTTAACTTTTATTTTATTTGGCAAAAATATTTGTTCCTGTTCATTGCTCCCACTGGAGTCAATATTGTCCTTTTTTTCGCCTTCCAGCTCGTTTCCAAGCCGGATTCAGCTCGTTTCCAAGCCGTATTCTATGCCTTTCCGCGCCGCATCCAGCGCCTTCCGGGCTCGATTTCCACCGTTTTCCGCGCCTCATCCAGCGCCTTCCAGACACATTTTCTATGCCTTTCCGCGCCTCATCCAGCGCCTTCCGGGCTCGATTTCCACCGTTTTCCGCGCCGCATCCAGTGGATTCCAGACACATTTTCAGTGCCCTTCTTCACCCATTCCACTGGATTTTGCGGCCGGAAGCTGCTATTTCCGGTGCCTGGGGCTATTCGATGCCGTCAGGATTCTCGTCGGTTCCGCCGTTTCCGCCCGTTCCGGGGTTATCGGTTGGCTGTGTGCCGTCGTTGATATCCTCTTCGTCCACCACTTCGCCCTTAGCAGTCACTTTCTGCCAGGACACTGCATTTGCGAATTCCAGGCTGAACTTCTTGTGCACCGAGGCACCCAGTCTGCTCACTGCATTCCGGGTGGACACCATTTTCGCTTCAGCTGGTGTCTTCACCGTGCCATCCGGATTCAGTTCGTCCTTTACGCTGCACTGGATGTTCGGATATACTGTGATGAAGTTGTCTCCCACATTACATCTGAACCCCTTCAGCACGTTGCGCTTCACCACCTTTATATATTCGGTGACTGCAGCAATCATCACACTCTCTTCGATACTCGTGTTCTCGCAGGCCTCTTCTACCAGGTCCTTGAACGTCATCGTACCTATCACGACGGGTACGGCATAGTGACTATGCCGTCCCATTCGTGAATTTTCCTTGACAATATATTTGCACTTTGCCATGGACGGTCGTTTAGTTTAGTTAGTAATTAAATTTAGGACTCTCACTTGCTCAACTACCCCAAATCTCCACGATAGTAGCTCAGCTGCGTTTGAACAGTTGATTTGCCGCTTCAAGCTAACTATCTTGAATATTTCGCCTAATTGAGCGTTTTTATTCATTTCAATATCTCTTTTTATCGATTTGAATTGTTTTTATGCTGCAAATTTATGAATTTTCCGACTATCCACCAAATATTTTAAGCATTAATTTCATGAAAAACAAAAAAAAGGCAACTTTCGCTGCCTTTTTCGCCTTATAGGGCATTTTTTTGTGCCCCGCGGGGCTTCATCCCCTATATATATATATAATGTATATGCTGTTCTGCTATTTTGGCGTTGTCGTGATAGTGCATTCCGTCATGCCATCAACCATTTTTATATCGGAATACTGTACATTCCAGTTCCGGGACCTACCGAGCATCACCAGAACCATCGATTCCGACAAGTTTGTCTGCCGCAGCACCAGTTTCTCCTCCCTACCGTCTGCGCCTTCCAGTTTTATCTTGTTCAGCTTGTTGCTCGCCTTGTCCTTGAATGTCAGCCTGCAGTTTCCGGCTATCTTTACTGTGTCATTATCCAGTTTGAATACCTGGTTTTTATCCGTGAATTCACCGTTGAAGTCCCTCAGAGTAACCGAGTTCACGCCTTTGTCCAGTTCGATGGAATAGCCTATGCAGTCATACGACAGCACACAGCCATTCGCCTTCAGCACGATTTTCCCGTTCTTTTTGGTATGATTCCCAATGATCATCGGGTCGCGCATACCTGCTCCCACGCTTGGAACCTCCGGCTCCACTTCCTCTTCGTCGCTGCCGCAGGACGTCAGGGCGATTGCTGCGATGCTCAGGGCCAGCACGACCGCCGCATACATGCAGTATTTTATGATTTTCATGCTCATTTTCTTCAGCTTTTGTCCTTATTTCTGCTGCAAATTTACCTAATTTGCTGATTTCTGCAAAATAATCAGACGGAAATTTTGGGCTAACGCACTTTTTTCCTATTTTTGCCGTATGAAAGTGCTGATAGTAAGTACGAGCGAGCAGCAGGGCGGTGCGGCCATAGCCGCCAAGCGGCTGATGACGGCCCTGAACGAAGCGGGCCACGAGGCGCGCATGCTGGTGCGCGACAAGCAGACCGACGATGAGCACGTGCACCGCGTGCGCTGCAGCCTGTGGCACAAGGCATGGGACCACTTCCGCGTGCTCGCTGCCAACGGCTTCGACTCCTACGGCACGTGGAAGCTCACCCTGGGCATCTCAGGCGTCGATATCACTCAGCACGAGGATTTTCTCTGGGCCGACGTCATCAACCTGCACTGGGTTTCGCAGGGCTTCCTATCCATCGCCAGCCTCCGGAAAATTATCCGCAGCGGCAAGCACATCGTGTGGACCATGCACGACCAGTGGGCCCTGACCGGCGTGTGCCACCTGGTGCTCGACTGCCAACAGTTCAGCCAGGGCTGCAACAAAGCGTGCCCCCAGCTGAAGGGACGCTGGCCGCGACGCGCCTTCAGGCTGAAGCAGGAGATGATGAAGCAGGGGAACGTGACGATGGTCGGTTGCTCCGACTGGATCACCCTACTGGCCGCCGACAGTCCGCTCACTATGCACCAGCGGCTGGAGAGCATCCCCAACGTGGTGCCGCAGCAGATCTTCCGCCCCATCCCAAAGAAGGAAGCGCGCCGCGCACTTGGACTGCCGGAGGACATGCACTACATCATGGTTGCTGCCTGCCGGCTGAGCGACACGCTGAAAGGCTTCGAGTACGTGCAGCGCACTGCCCGGCTGATTGGCCCCAGCGAGCACATGGCCTTCATCATAGTGGGCCGCGGCCAGAAACTGGAGGCCCACGTGCCCGTCTATGACTATCCGTACGTGGAGGACCAGCAGCAGATGGCCCTCCTGTACTCTGCCGCCAGCGTCTATGTCAGTTGCAGCCTGACCGAGAACCTGCCGAACACGGTCGCCGAGGCCATGAGCTGCGGCACGCCGTGCTGTGCCTTCGACGTGGGCGGCCTGTCGCAGATGATTGACGACCGCGTGAACGGCTACCTCGTCAAGCTATACGACGTGGCCGGCATGCTCACTGCCATCCGGCGCGCCGTAAACAGCCTGGCGGGCAGCGAGGCACTGCGCACGGCCCAGCGCGACTTTAGCGCCGAGAACGTACTCAGCAGATACCTGAAGGTCTATCAGCCGGAGAACCCCTGGGAGATACCTGACGAGACGCGGCAAATCCGCAAGGTTGAAGTGAATCCCTACTGGCCCGAGCCGATTGTGTTTCGCGAGCCGCAGTGCGGAAAGACACACCTCCAGCGCCAGCACCACATGCCCATCTTCACCGTCTGCACCGTGTGCCGCAACGCCGAGGCCACTATCCAGGCCACGCTGCGCAGTGTGGCAGCGCAGAGCTACGCACTGATCGAGCACCTCATCATAGACGGTTGCTCCACCGACGGCACTATGGCTCTGCTCAAGGCCTACGAGGATGAGAACATCTATCAGCGCGTGCCCCACCACATCCGTATTATCAGCGAGCCGGACAGCGGTCTCTACGACGCGATGAACAAGGGGATTAAGCGCGCAGACGGACAGTACATCATCTTCCTGAACGCTGGCGACCGGCTGCACGACAGCGAGCAGCTGAGCCAGATCTCGCGGCAGGTGGGCCTCTTCCCGATAGAGCTGCCCGCCGTGATCTACGGCGAGACCGACCTGGTGGATGCTGACGGCAAGTTCCTGCGCCACAGACGTCTGCGCGCTCCGCAGGACCTCAAGTGGACCGACTTCAGTAGAGGCATGCTCGTCTGCCACCAGAGTTTCTACGTCAGGACAGATATCGCGCGGCAGGAGAGCTACTTCCTGTCGTACCGCTTCTCGTCGGATTTCGACTGGTGCATACGTATCATGAGGCGCTGCGCAGCGCAGTTCCGCGTGCTGCACAACAGCCATCTCATCCTGACCGACTACCTCAGCGACGGCCTCACAACTAAGAACCATCGCCGTTCGCTACTGGAGCGCTTCCAGATCATGACGCTCCACTACGGCTGGCTCCGTACCATAGCCATGCATCTCTGGTTCATCCCCCGGGCGATGATAATGAGGTAGGAATAAATGGCCGGTAAAACAGAAATTAATGAATAATTATATGGTCGATTAACGGCAATTAATTTTAAAAGAAGAATGAGTTGTCTTTAACATTAATTGCCATTAATAAGCCGTTAATTTGTCGTTAATTTTTTTTCGGATTGTAATAACGGGCAAAAAAAAGCGGAGTGCAAAATGCA
>JAEEGL013445126.1_pt1 | contig 11396 bp, 8 predicted proteins | sample 9134231 | NCBI WGS metagenome assembly JAEEGL01 (sample SAMN16246548, study PRJNA631951) | gut metagenome | biome: gut microbiome; feature: rumen; material: fiber-attached | host: Bos | place: Iran: Karaj | collected 2018-10
CAGGCTGCTCAGGGTGCAAAGCAGATCAACATCGCAGGGGACTTTAACAGCTGGAGCAGTACAAATACTCCCATGAACATGGAAAAAGACGGCTCCTTTTCTGTAAAACTGGAACTCGACGCAAACCGCGAATATCAGTTCCGCTATCTCTTAGACAATTCCAAATGGGAAAACGACTGGAATGCCGACAAATACGTTCCGGCTCCCTACAGCAACGCAGATAATTCTGTTGTTGAGACGTTTGTAAAATAATTATTTTTTCTTTTTAGTATTTTTCTCTGGTGTTTTAAGCAATTCGTCTATTATTTTTATATTGGATTGGAATTGTTTGTTCCAGTTTTCAAGTTCTTTTTCGTTACGAGGCAGACTTTTTAAAAGTTCATCATTAAACGATAATTTAATACATTTCTCATAGTGCAAACTCAAATTTTCCCAGAAATCATCAAGAACCTGTGCGTATTCATCTTTTTTAGAGGTCAGGGCCCTGGAAATTTTTCTTGCCTTACTTAATGAAAACCCTCTTGCAAAGGTTGTGATATTTTCAAACGAGCTGTCATAGATTTCGCTTAAAGGCCCCTCAGTATTTTCATCCCATCCTTTTGTTTTAAAATTGGCTGTGGATATAAAAAAAGATGCAGCTTGTCGTGAGGTTTCCAGGGCTTCTTCATCATTGGATGTTATCTCAGTATAGGACTGTTGTAATCCATCTTCAAAGCTTTTTAACCCTTCAAGCCCGTCTTCCTGTCTGTATTTTTGTGTTATTTCAATTGAATTTTTGACTGCTGTACCCAATTGCTCTGTAAACATTTCGTGTACCTTATCAATAAAGATATCAAACAGGGTTTCTTTTGCTATTTTAAGGTCTTTTCTGTTGCAGGGGAAACAGTCTTTTTCTTCGGCTTTTTTATAGATTTCTTCACCCAGTTCTTTTAATATGCTTTCTATATTTTTTGTATCTGTTATTTCTGTAAATATTTTTCCAAAATCCTTTCTTGTATTGTCCTTGTTTTTTAAAATATCAATTTTTAATTCATTGGAATAATTCTGCAGTTTGCTTTTGATAAGATTTACATCGGATTCAACGATTTTGCTGCTGATGTTGTTTTGGAATGAAAGCTTTAATTGTTCAAGACCTTTGCTGACAGTTTTTTCTGAATTCTGATTCAGGTTGTCTATATAAGAGATTATATATTCTTTTATGTCAGCATTAAATTTTTTATTGGCTTTTTCGGAGAATAAATTATAAGAATAAATCTCTTCTTCATTAGAATCTGATATGACATACCCGATTGTAACTTTAAGAACATCATGAGCATTGTAGTACTTTATATCTTTTTTTATAAGGTCTGTTTCTTTTCCTACTAAAACACATATATCGCTTATGTCATGGTAACTGTCAAACTGTTCCATATTTTTTGACAGGGAAAGAATGTTTGTGTTATGTAATAAGTCAGATTCAAGAAAAACAACCGCACAGTCAGCGTCGTTTTCATTCTGGGTATTCAGAAAAAGGTCTAAAAGGGGGGAGCCGGAAAAATTATCCAGATAGGATGCATATTCCAGACAGTAAAGACTTTTAATATCAAAATAACCTGTGATTGATTTTCTAAAGAACAATATGTCTTTATCAAGCCAGTTTTGCATTTTTTCTTTTGTTTTTGGGTTAGTTTGGGATTGCGCCCATTCCGGTCTAGAATCCTTGTGAACATAAAAAACCGGAATATCGGAATCTATAATCTGATTACTACCCAGTATGTTTGCAAGAATATTATTTTTTTCTACCTGATTGTCACTTATATCTATAAAGCTTAATGTAGGTTTTGCAAGGGCAGGGAAAATGATTTTGTCCGGTAAAAAGAAACCGGTGATATATACATCAAGATTTTCCTGGGCGCTTAGCTTATTAGCAAGGGATTTTATTTTTTCTATGTATTGCGTAGTACGTATCCTTAAAGGAGAATAGATATTTTCCATGGATACTGCAGGTAAGAGCTTTGCTTCGTCATTTAATATTTCATCTAAGGATTTTATATCAAAAAAATCAATGATTTTTAAAATAATGCCAAAAGGCATGGATGTTATATCGTTTTCATAATTGGAAATATCCGTCTGCGTAATTCCTAATTTATCTGCCAGAGCTTCCTGTGTTATATTGCGGTCTTCCCTGAATTTCTGAAGATTAAAAAACTTCTTCATATAATTTCCCTTATATCTATATTTATAATGCAAAGTTCTAAAATGCTCAATACGTTATTTGTGAGTATTTTGTAAAATGCAAAAAAAAATATTAAGAAAAAACTTGCAAAATACAACAAATGGTATTATATTATGTATTGTAAAAAATAGATTTACAGGAGGTGCCTATGTCACAAAAGGAAATCCGTTCAGAATTAAAAAATCTTTTGAAGGATTACAAGCGTATGAATCACAGAATTGAATCCGGGTTGCGTGAATACAATATCCAGGTAATCCGGGTGACCAATCACGTTGTATTGCAGATACCTGTAAGCACAGGTGGATACCGTCGTGTCTCCATCAGTTCTACAGGCAGCGATAAACGGGAAGGTCTGAATATCGTTTCAAAAATTATGGGAGTTATGAATGCCTGAAGTAATAAGAGTTAATTCAATCAGCGAAAATCCTTCTCTTTGTGATGGGCCTGGTTTGCGTACTGTCCTTTTTTTACAGGGCTGCAAATTTCATTGTAAAGGCTGTCACAACAAAAGTACCTGGAATCCTTGTGGAGGAAAGGAGTACAGGATTAAAACTCTTGCTTCTGATTTACGACAGAAATGTTTTAACAAAAAACTTACGATTTCTGGAGGGGAGCCTCTGCTTCAGAAAGAGGCCGTTCTTGAGCTTTGTAAAGAGCTCAGTGATTTTGATTTATGCCTTTATACAGGCTATGAGTTTAGCGATGTTCCTGAGGAAATCAAGGAATATCTGCGGTGCGTAAAAGTCGGACTGTTTGATCAGTCAAAAATGACTTCGGTTATGCCGTTTGTCGGTTCAACAAATCAAAAATTTATGGAGGTTAAACATGGTTAACGAAAAGCAGGAAAAACTTAATGCAGCTGACAGAAACTCTTATGTTGGCACTATTTACAATATAGGTAAAGAAACCTACAAAACAGAACTGGATTGCGAAGACTATCTGTACGAAGGGTATTTTTATGTACACGATAAGGATGCTTACGGGCTTACCTATAATTGCCTTGGTTTTGATATAGTAAATGCTTTTCCATACAAGGACTTTGAAGGGCTTGAAAAAGTTAAAACAATTGTCCGCGTTTTTGCTTTTATGCAGGAGCTTTTTGCCAGAATGGGCAATGAACAGTCGGGCGGAATGGCAATTGTAAACTTTGACCTGGACTTTGCAAAAATCTTTACCAGACTTGGAATAGATTTTCATGGTAACGAAGCTCTTTTTCGTTCCGCCATTTATTCTTTGATTATGTGGTGTAACAACATGCATACACGAATGGGGCAGACCAGTTATTATGTTTCGTTTAATGTCGGTCTTGGAACCGACGAATTTTCCAGGTTTCTTACCTATACTTTGATTGATGAATTTGAAAACGCCGGAGATCTTGTTTTTAAACCGAATATTATTTTTAAGGTTCACCAGGGTGTTAATCGCTCAAAGGGAGATCCCAATTTTGATTTATATCAAAAGGCTCTTAACTGTACCGCAAAAAAAATGATTCCAACCTACCTTTTGTGCGACTGCGAAGAAGATAAAAATTCTGACCCTTTAAAGCTTTCTGTTATGGGCTGCCGTTCGCGGGTAGTAGACGATATCCACGGCTGCCAGGGTTCTATAGGCCGCGGTAATATTGCCAATGTATCTGTTAATCTTCCCCTGCTGGCATTTGAAGCAATAAATGGAAGTGGGTTTCATTGGAGAAGGCTCGATGTTAACGCTAAAAAGCCTGATACCCTGGAGGAAAAGATTAAAAATTTTAAGGATAACTGGCGTTTTATAGCAGAAAAAGTTACCGCTGTGCTTATAGACCGCTGGGAAAAAACACTTGCGGCAGATCCTTCTTTGTTTCCTACAAATCACGAATATAAACTGTGGTGCGAGGATATGAATAAAGTTGGTGTGGGCGAAACTTTAAAACACGGGACCCTTGCAATCGGCTTTATAGGTCTTAATGAAGCAATCCAGTTTATAACAGGAAAAAAATACTGGGAGGATGAAGAGAGCTGTAAGCTTGCGCTGGACTTTGTTGCCTTTATGAGGGAATACACAGATTCCATGACAAAAAAGCATGGAATAAATTTTTCTCTGCTTGCAACTGCGGGCGAAAATATAAGCGGCGTATTTACAGATTATATGCCCATATTCATGAAGGATCACGGAGCTGACAATGAGAAATTGAAATCGGATATTAAAAAAGGATTTTTTACAAACTCTTTCCATGTTGCAGTAGATTCTGGGCTTTCTGCAATCAAAAAGCTGCAGTTTGAAGGACCTTTCCACAAGTATTGTAACGGCGGTTCCATTTCTTATGTTGAACTTGGAGAAGCGCCTCTTGGTAATGCAGAAGGTCTTGCAGAGCTTACAGAAATTGCCATAACAAGCGGAGTGCGTTATCTGGGCTTTAATTTTCCAAAGGATGTATGCAGAGACTGTAAAACTTCCGGATTGTTTGACGTATGTCCAAAATGTGGTGGAAAGAACATTGCAAGGATTCGCAGAGTTTCAGGTTATCTTGAAATTCTTGACGGATTTACAAAGGGCAAAAAAGCGGAAGTTGCCAGCCGCAGGGAGAATAAATAGATGCATATAGCAATTGAAGGAATGGACGGAGTTGGAAAAACTACCGTATGCAAAATGCTTGCAGAAAAACTTAAGTTTACGTTTGTAGAAAAACCTCTTCACTTTCTTTTTGACGATTCGCCGCAAAGTGTGGAGCAGTATCAGAAAATTGCGCGCAGGGTAAACGAAAGCCCGGACCGCGATTTTACAGCCTGGTTTTACGGATTGAACAATCTGTATCTGTACTCAAACTTTAAGGATCAGAACATCATTACAGACCGGCATATTGTTTCCAATTATTGCTGGAGCGGGGCAGATTGCAACGGAGACATTTACGATCTGCTTCTTAAAAAAATAGGGCGGCCTGATTATACAATTATTTTGTATGCAGGCCCGGATGTAATAGAACAGAGGCTTAAGCAGCGTGACAAAAATGATCCTAATCTTTCTAAGCTTGCTTTGTCCGAACATGCCTATGCCCGTATGATTTCGTTCTGTAAGGAAAAGAATTTCACTTTTACAGTAATTGATACATTTGGCAGGAGTCCTCAGTCAATTGTTAATCTGATTGTGGAAAAACTTTACAACTTTGATTTTAATTTTGGAGATTTAGATTATGAGTAATAACAGATTATCTATTCAGGAAACAAATTCAATTGCAAAAGATATGAAATACGAGGCTCTTTACTGGGCACTTGGGTTTTATAAACAACACGGCCGCGATATTTTTGAAAAAAACTATAAAGATGAGTTCGCCGGAATTTTTGCAGACAGACAGCGGGCCTGTTTTTCCGGAATTAAAACTCTTGATGGTTTTATATCCTTAACAACACACGAATCTTTTGTCGTGCTTGAATGCATAGACCGTCTTCTGGAGCTTGGTGCAAAACCGGAAAAAATAATTTACGGGGACCAGAACTGTACACATATCCGTTACCACGATTTTAAAATTACATGCTTTGAGTGGGGACACCTGCCGGGCACTTTTGAAGAAGAGCCTATAAAAGGTGTAATGCATGTTCATTATTCATCGCGTCTGGTAAGCGGGGTAATAGAGCGCAATTATTGTGTCAGAACCGCCGACGGTAAGATTTACACTCAGGGAATTTTTGAAAGCGAAGAAGCTTTGTATAAAGAAGTTTTTTCTGTTCCGCAGATTATTTATGACCTGGAATTTCATATAGAAGGAACAACTGCCGTAAATTATTCCGGGCCGGGATCTGCCTGTGTACCCGAAGGTGTTACAGCTCTTGCTTCCGGTTTGTTCTGGGATAATCAGCTGGTTAAAAAAGTTATATTGCCCGAGTCTCTTGTAAGTCTTGGCGGAGATACTTTTTATAACTGCAAAAATCTGGAAGAAGTAACTATTCCCAAAAATGTCCGCTTTATGGGAAATAATCCTTTTGCCGGTTGTCCTAATCTTAAGCTCAAAAACGAATCTCCGTTTTTTATTCTGGAAGACGGTGCCTTATACACAAAGGATTACTCAAGGTTAATTTATTATCCGGTTTGTGTGCAGGCTGTAGAATACAAAATTAATCCTAAAACAAAAATCATAGGCAAGCACGCCTTTTTTATGTGCAATAATCTTAGAAAAATTCATATTCCGCAGTCGGTAATCAAAATGGAAAATAATCCTTTTTCCGGCTGCGAAAATCTCGAACTTGAGAATGCCTCATTCGAATACAATGTAGAAAACGGTGTTATTTATGATGCAGATTATTCTTCTGTAATTGGTTGTCTTAATTCAACTGGAACAGATAAGCTTGTCTTAAGAAATGTTAATCGTATCTGCCGTAATTCTTTCTGGAACTGTAAGGGAATAAAAACTATAGTGCTTCCGGAAAGTCTGCAGGCTATAGGCTATAACCCTTTTGTTGGCTGCAGCAATATTGAGTTTGTTTCTCAGTCTCCGGCTTTTGTTGTAGAAAACGGTGTGCTTTATAATTCCGATAAATCAACTCTTATCTGCTGGCCGGCAAAGCTTGCCAGAGGAGAAATTCATATTCCACAAACTGTTACAAAGCTTGAACGCGGAGCTTTTTCCGGCTGTACGGATATGACAGAAATTAATCTTCACAACGTTTATGTTGTCAGCAAAACCTGTTTTACAAACTGTGATTCTCTCAAAAAGGTTTACTGCTCTGACCTTGTCTCGTATATTGGTGAATGGGCTTTTGCGCATTGCAAAAACTTGAAAGAGCTTTCTGTCTATAAGGATTGCTTTGTAGATAAAAATGTAATCCTCAATTCCCCTGCAAAAATCATTACCCGTAATGAACGCTCAAACTATGTCATAGAAAGTGACAACCTTTACACGCTCAAGTCTATGCTGTCTGCTTATGAAGGAAAGATTAAATCAATACTTATTGATCCTCCGTATAATTCCCACATCGATTATATCGGCTACAAGGATGACTGCTTTGCAGGCGGTTACCAGAAATTTATGGAAGAAAGACTTGTTCCTGCCGGCAAACTTTTGACACAGGATGGTTTTCTTGTCATAAATATTGACGAAGGCGGACTTGATGATATTGTCTGTATCTGTAATAAAATCTTTGGCCAGGAAAATGTGTCTGTAAAAAAATGGAAAAAGAAGCACGAGTTTTTTGATGTAAACCGTGTAGAACTTAACCCGGATAAAGTGCAGACAGATTACGAATACATTGTGTTTGCTGTAAAATCTCCGGCTGCAAGACTCAACAAAATTATGCAGCCGTATCTGGAGAATGGAAAACTGTTTGAAAAGCAGGCCGAAGTTCCCGAAGTTTTTGACTGCTTTGGAACTACCTCTTCTGCAAAGGACGAAATGCAGGAGATTTTTGGCCGCCGTGATTATTTTTCTACGCCCAAGCCGCTCAAGCTTTTAAAAGAACTGGTACGTGCAACTACAGATAAAGATTCTATTGTTCTGGATTTTTTTGGAGGCAGCGGTACTACAGGTCACGCAGTAGCGCAGCTTAATGCCGAAGACGGAGGGCAGCGCAGCTTTATCCTTGTTTCTAATAACGAAAGCAATATCTGTCGTAATGTTACAATGAAACGTATGGATATTGTAGGTGCAGAATACAAGGCATTGCTGTAAACAATTTTTTGAATAAAAAAAGGGAGACGAACGTATCCTCTCCCTCAAACAGGCTCCCGAAGGAATTCTGCTTCAATTCGATATAAAGTTACTGTGGAATCTTATGAAAGTCAATAATCTGCTTAAAATCTGACTACCTCATCCAGCGTAAGCAGCTTAGTAATTTTAATTTTCTGAATACTCTGGCTGCCGTCGGGATTTTTGATTGTGATGCGAAAGTCGGCGGCGCCTATTTCGTCGGCAATTTCCTGGCCGTAGAAGGAGGCAAGGACTTCAAGGTATTCTTCTTCGCTCATTTTTTCGTCGTTAAAAACCGGGGCAAGGAGCATGTCTAAAAACATTGCGGTCTGGCTGTCGGCCTGGTTGTAAAAGCTTACGAGCTTGGTGCGGTCAAGGACAATATCAAGCTTTCCTTTTTTTGTGCTTACTACACCGGAGGTGAACAGAGCGCTTTTCCCGTTTTTGTCTGTCATGCTTACGCTAAGACTGCGGCCGTTTTTGGAAACTGCCTTTACGCTGCTAAAGCCGTTCTGTGACATTTCGTATTCAATTTCGCTGGTGTTAAAAACAAGGTTCTGCGAAGAAGCAGACGGGTCTCCTCCAACTGCAGCATTTATGAGGGAAGCAAAGGCGTCTCCTGCAACACCGTTAAAATCAACATTAACAGAGCCGTCTTTTTTGAGCTCCAGGGAAATTTCACTTGTACAGCCTGTAAAGCAGACTGCGGCTGCAAGAACAAGAACTGCACCTATGGTATAAAAAAGCTTTCTGTTCAAAAAGAACTTCATAATTAACTCCTACTTGGTAAAGGCAGAAAGCGGAACCGTAACCCTTATTCCCGTGTACATTACAAGACCTGCGGCAACAGATTCCACAAAAGGAAGTGCTGCTCCATCCAGCTTGTTGTACACCGTATAGTTTATATCCTGCACGGCCTGAATTCCAACCTTTGCAATTTTAAGCTGAGGCGTAGAAAGCGAGATTCCGATTATGCCCGGAAAAACCGAACCCTTTATCTTTTTGTCCGAATCTATAAGGTCTACATCGCCAAAGGTAAAAACAGGTCCGGCGTAAACCCTAAGGTAATCGTTCATTGTAAGGCTCAAGACTAAAGGAATCTGGAAGGTATGTAACCCTGCGTTAAATCGCAGGAAAAAGCCTGCTCCGGGGTTAAGCGTCCAGCCCTCGTATCTTGCATGAAAGCCCGCATCAATTCCTCTGTATCTAAAAACAAACTGACGCGGAGAAAGTAACGACCAGTCAAAATAAACTGAAGTATCAAAAATGAGGTTGTCGGCAAAACTTTTGGGCTGGGCAGAATAGCCTGCGGTCTCAACTTTTGCTCCCTGGGAAGACTCGCTTTCGTAAACATATTCTTCCTGCATTTCGGTTTCGGCAAGCTTGCTGCCTGTTTTGTATTCTTCGCGGCCTGATGGCAGAAACTGTCCTGTAGAAATATAGCGTCCTTTCCAGTAATCCTGATTAAGCGAAGAAACTATGGTTCCTGTGTTCTGTCCGTCGCTTATTGCAGAAATAAACTGATTGTTTCCTATATAAACACCAATGTGCGAAATTGTAGAAGAGCTTGTTGTCTTAAAAAACATAAGGTCTCCAACTTCGCGTTTATCGTCGGGAATGATTCTTACATAATTATAGATGGCCTTTGCGGTACGAGGCAGCTGAACCTGGATGGATTCGCGGGCGCAGTAGTAAATGAGTCCCGAACAGTCAAAGGCATCGGGTCCTACCGCACCATATTCATAAGGCGCACCTACGTGCTTTTTTACTTCCTCAACAAATTTTTCCCTCATAGATTGTGCCTGTCCGGGTGTAATATTATTATTCTGAGCACAAAGTCTCACGCATCCCAGACAAAAGAGTAAAATAATTGAAAAAGTAATTTTATATACTTCCGGTCTCATCTTTTTCATATTTCCGATACCTCATAAAAAACAATAATTGAATAATTATATTTAATCCAATTTTGACTGTGGGACGCAGGAAAAAGAAAGTAAGGGGGGACCTGCAGTGGGGCAGCCGCGTTTACGCCGGCTGACGCACGGTTGCAGGGGGATACCTTGCTTTTTTTTCCGTCGCTGGGGCCCGCAGTCATATATGTATAAATCTATATATATAATCAATTATATTCGATTATATTACATTTTTGTTCAATTATTTATTGAATTCTTCATATATTATCGGAAATATGGAAATTAAACTTGCTTTATTTGTGAATCAGATTGGATACGACCTCAACAAATCTAAATTTGCCTATGCTACCGGCTTGAATGGGGGAGAGAAGTTTGAACTCTGCTCTAAGGCTGACGGAGCTGTTGTTTTTAAGGGGCAGGCTAAACAACCTGTTACCGACCGCCTTGCCGGAGAACCTGTGTGCTGTCTGGATTTTTCGTCTTTTAAGACAGCGGGTATCTATTTTATTCACGTAACTTCCCTGGACGGAAAAACTGCCCAAAGTGAACCTGTTCATATTGGAGAAGGCCTTTTTGATAATTTTTATCATTCAATTTTATACTATTATTATCTTTCCCGCTGCGGCTGTGACACACAAAATGAACAGGCCGGCAAATGGGGACACCCTGCCTGCCATACAAGTCCTGCTGTAATTTACGGAACTGATGTTAAAAAAGAAGTAAACGGCGGCTGGCATGATGCCGGAGACTATGGCCGTTACATTGTTGCTGCTTCCAAGGCTGTAATGGATCTTCTTATGGCCCACGAAGCCGGCAGCGCAGAAACACGTCATTGCGAGCGCAGCGCGGCAATCTATTTTGACATCCTTGCCGAAGTCCGCTTTGAGCTTGAATGGATGCTCAAAATGCAGAGACCTGACGGCGGAGTTTTTCACAAGGTTTCCTGTTATCACTTCTGCGGCTTTATTAATCCTCAGGACGAAAAGGACGAACTTGTCATTTCTCCTGTTTCGAGCACTGCTACTGCCGACTTTGCAGGCTGCCTTGCCTTTGCTTCGGGCTTTTATAAAGAAAGTGATCCGGCTTTTGCAAAATTGCTTATGGATGCTGCTCTCAAAGCCTGGAATTATCTTGAAACTCATGACGAAGAACTGTTTAAAAATCCTCCCGAAATTACCACCGGTGGTTACGGAGACTGGTCCAGCGCCGACGAGCGTTATTTTGCCTGTGCCGCACTTTTTTTACGTACACAAGACCAGGCTTATGTTACAAAAGCAATGGAGCTGCGTTCCAGCGTAATTGACAAGCCCGATAATCCTGACTATCCGTGGATCAATAAATGGCACGAGGGCTTTGGCTGGGGAATGGTTGCCGGCTATGGAACAGAGCTTTTTCTGCGAGCAAAAGACAAGATTGCCGACAAAGCTGTTGTTCAAACCCTTACTCAATCCATGCTGGACAGCGCAGACAAGCTTTTGGAGCGCGTAAACAATGCCTCCTTTGGAACAAGTCTTGATAAGGTTCACTGGGGAAGCTGTGGTCACGTTTGTGATGATGCCCATGCCCTCCTGGTTGCCTATGACCTTACCGGCCGCACCGACTATTACGAGGCTGC
>JAEEGL014007185.1_pt1 | contig 11396 bp, 23 predicted proteins | sample 9134231 | NCBI WGS metagenome assembly JAEEGL01 (sample SAMN16246548, study PRJNA631951) | gut metagenome | biome: gut microbiome; feature: rumen; material: fiber-attached | host: Bos | place: Iran: Karaj | collected 2018-10
AAAGCCGTTCCGTCAGAAGGGCACCGGTCGTCACAGACAGGGCAGCACCACCGATCCTTCGCAGGTAGGCGGCGGCGTAGCGTTCGCTCCCAAGCCCAGAAGCTACAGATACACCATCAACAAGAAGGTAAGACGCCTGGCTATGTTCTCGGCTCTTTCCTCCAAGCTCAGGGAAAACGAGATGATCGTTGTTGACTCTCTCAGCTTCGAAGCTCCCAAGACCAAGGAGATGGTAAAGTTCCTTGAGGCCGTAAAGGCCGGCAAGAAGGCTCTGATAGTTACCGAAGCCAAGGACGAGAACGTCGTCAGAAGCGCGGCCAACATCCCCGGAGTCGCTACCACCACCGCGACGCAGATGAACGTCTACGAGATCATTAACCACAACAGCTTCATCATCACCAAGGACGCTGTCAAGAAGATCGAGGAGGTATACGCATAATGAAGACTCCTTACGACATACTGCTTCAGCCCGTCGTCACCGAAAAGAGCATGGACGACGCAGCTCAGAAGAAATACACCTTCAAGGTCGCTAAGACCGCTACCAAGACCGAGATCAAGGAAGCCGTAGAGGCAGCCTTCGGCGTAACGGTAGAAAAAGTCAACACCGCAAACTTCGACGGAAAGCTCAAGAGACAGGGCAGGACCCAGGGCAGAACTCCTTCCTACAAGAAGGCCATCGTAAAGCTCACCGAGTCCAGCAAGACCATCGAGTTCTTCGAAGGAATGTAAAGGAGGGCTGACATGGGAATCAAGAAATATAATCCGACCACACCTGGTCTTCGCGGCATGACAGTCTCCACCTTCGAGGAGATCACCAAGACCACTCCGGAAAAGTCGCTCACGACTTCGCTCAAGAAGCACGCCGGAAGAAACAACCGCGGCGCCATCACCGTCCGTCATAAGGGCGGCGGCGAAAGAAGAAGGTACAGAATAATAGACTTCAAGCGCAACAAGGACAACATCCCCGCTACCGTAAAGTCTATCGAGTACGACCCCAACAGGTCCGCCAACATCGCGCTTCTTGCTTACGCTGACGGAACCAAGACCTACATAATCGCTCCCAACACCCTGAAGGTAGGGGACGTCCTCTACTCCGGTCCGGAAGCAGATATTAAGGTAGGAAACACTCTTCCGCTCGCCAACATCCCCGTAGGTACCATCGTACACTGCGTGGAGCTGAAGGCAGGCAAGGGAGCCCAGCTCTGCAGAGCTGCAGGAAACGGCGCCCAGCTGATGGCTAAGGAAGGACAGTACGCTCAGGTACGTCTTCCCTCCGGCGAAGTAAGAAAGATCCGCATGGAGTGCAGAGCCACGATCGGCGAAGTAGGAAACATCGAGCACGAGCTCATCAACATCGGTAAAGCAGGCCGCAAGCGCCACATGGGCATCCGTCCGACAGTACGCGGAAGCGTAATGAACCCGAACGACCACCCGCACGGCGGCGGCGAAGGCAAGGCTCCGGTAGGACGCCCCGGCCCGGTAACTCCGTGGGGCAAGCCGGCACTGGGATACAAGACCAGAAAGAAGAACAAGCCGAGCAATCAGTACATAGTAAAGCGCAGAGATCAGAAGTAGTCAGAAGGAGAACAGAAACAAATGAGCAGATCATTAAAGAAGGGCCCGTTCGTCAACGAAAAGCTTCTTAAGGCTATCGACGAGATGAACGCGGCAAACGACAAGAAGGTCATCAAGACCTGGTCCAGATCCTCTACGATTTTCCCGCAGATGGTCGGACACACCATAGCGGTCCACGACGGCCGCAAGCACGTTCCGGTATACATCACTGAAGACATGGTAGGACACAGACTCGGAGAGTTCGCTCCCACCAGGACCTTCAGGGGCCACGCCGGTTCCAGCAAGGTAAAGTAAGGAGGACGTCATGGAAGCAAAAGAAGCAAAGGCAGTAGCCAAGTATCTCAGGATGTCCCCCACCAAGCTCGCTCCCGTAGCTGACCTCGTAAGGGGCAAGGGCATCGACGATGCTCTGACCATACTCAAGTTCACGCCGGGAAAGAGCGCCGAATACGTCGAGAAAGTAGTTCAGTCCGCCATGGCGAACGCAGAGAACAACTTCGAGATGGATCACGACAAGCTCTACGTAGCGCAGATCAGCGTAAATCAGGGTCCCACCATGAAGCGCTGGAGAGCAGGCGCGCAGGGCAGGGCAGGCAGGATCTTAAAGAGAAGCAGCCACATCACAGTGGTCCTGAAGGAAAGGTAATCGGAGGAGGTTTATAAATGGGTCAGAAAGTTAGTCCTCACGGATTAAGAGTAGGCGTCATCAAGGATTGGGATTCCAAGTGGTACGCCGGAAAAAAGAACTTCGCCGATTATCTCGTTGAAGACAATAAGGTAAGAGAGTTCGTTAAGAAAGAGCTCTACGCCGCGGGCGTTGCCAAGGTCGTCATCGAAAGAGCCGGCGAGAACCAGATGAGAGTCACCGTTCTCACCGCTAAGCCCGGTATGGTGATCGGCCGCGGCGGCGACGGCATCGACCAGCTCAGAGCCAAGCTCGTAAAGCTTACCGGCAAGAAGGTCGACGTCAGCATCGTGGAAGTAAAGAGAGCAGACAGCGACGCGCAGCTCACCGCAGAGAGCATAGCTCAGTCCCTGGAGAAGAGAGTCTCCTTCAGAAGAGCTATGAAGCAGGCCATCCAGAGAGCTATGAAGGCCGGCGCAAAGGGTATAAAGGTAGTCATCAGCGGACGTATCGGCGGAGCCGAGATCGCAAGAAGCGAGAAGTACTCCGAAGGTAACGTTCCTCTCCACACCCTCCGCGCGAACATCGACTACGGTTTCGCGGAAGCCGACACTCAGTACGGAAGAATAGGCGTAAAGGTATGGGTCAACAACGGCACAGTGCTGGATAAGAACCTCGTACCGGCCGTTCCGGAAGAGAAGGAAAGCAAGAAGGAAGGCAGAGAGCGCAGAGACGGACGCAGGGGCGATCGCAGAGACCGCGGCGAAAGAAGAGACCGCGGCGAGCGCAGCGACCGCAGAGACGGACGCAGAGGCGACCGCAGAGGCGAGGAAAAGGAATACAAGAAGCCTGTAAATCCCCGCAAGCGTCCCGCTAAGCCCGCACCGGCAGAAGCCGCTCCCGAGCTCGAACAGCCTGCAGTTGCGGAGGCTCCGGCGGAAGTCGAAGCCGCTCCCGAAGCATAAGCGAGAAAGGAGGAGCTAAGCCATGTTAATGCCTAAGCGCGTAAAATTCAGAAGAGTCCACAGGGGCAGAATGAAGGGCAAGGCCACGAAGGGCAACCTGGTCACCTACGGTGAATACGGTCTTGTAGCACTCGAACCCGCATGGATAACCGCCAATCAGATCGAGGCAGCTCGTATCGCGATGACGAGATACATCAAGAGAGGCGGAAAAGTATACATTAAGATATTCCCCCACAAGTCGGTCACCAAGAAGCCCGCTGAAGTACGTATGGGTTCCGGTAAAGGTGCTCCCGACCATTGGGTAGCAGTAGTAAAGCCGGGCAGAGTCATGTTCGAGATCGCCGGCGTTACCGAGGAGCAGGCCAGAGAGGCTATCCGTCTCGCGGGCCACAAGCTTCCCATCAAGACCAAGTTCGTAGTAAAGGGCGGTGAAGCATAATGAAGATCGAAAACATCAGAAAGATGAGCGCCGCTGAGCTTACAGCCGAAGAGCTGAGGCTCAAGAAGGAGCTGTTCAATCTCAGATTCCAGCACACCACGGGCCAGCTCGAGAACCCGGGCAAGATGAAGGAAGTCAAGAGAGATATCGCCAGAGTAAAGACCGTGATTCGTGAGAACGAACTCAAGGCGCAGGCTTAACTGAAAGGAGGATGCAATAATGTCTGACAGAAATCTTAGAAAGACAAGGGTCGGCTTCGTAGTAAGCGACAAGATGGACAAGACCATCGTCGTAGCAGTAGAAGAGTCCCGCCGCCATGCTCTTTACGGTAAGTCCGAGAAGATCACCAAGAAGTTCAAGGCGCACGACGAGAACAACGAGTGCGGCATCGGCGACAGAGTAGAGATAATGGAAACAAGACCCCTCTCCAAGGATAAGAGATGGAGACTTGTAAGGATCGTGGAAAAGGCTAAGTAAGGAGGCACCAGATGATTCAGACTGAGACAAGACTTAAGGTCGCTGACAATTCCGGTGCTAAGGAATTGCTCTGCATCCGTATCCTCGGAGGCACAGGCCGTAAGTACGCGAACATCGGCGACGTAATAGTATGCGCCGTCAAGGACGCTACTCCGGGCGGAGTAGTAAAGAAGGGCGACGTCGTAAAGGCTGTTATCGTAAGATCCGCTACCGGATGCAGAAGGCCCGACGGAAGCCACGTAAAGTTCGATCAGAACGCAGCAGTTATAGTAAAAGACGACAAGACCCCGGTAGGCACCCGTATCTTCGGACCGGTCGCCAGGGAGCTCAGAGACCGCGGATTCATGAAGATCGTATCCCTGGCTCCGGAAGTACTGTAAGGAGGACAAGTTAATGAAGATCAAGAAGAATGACACCGTCCTCGTAATTACAGGCAAGGACAAGGGAAAGAGCGGCAAGGTCCTCAGGACCATCCCCGCCGAGAACCGCATCGTCGTCGAGGGCGTAAACATCCAGACCAAGCATCAGAAGGCCAAGCAGGACGTACCCGCCCAGATCGTTAAGGTCGAAGGCCCCATCGATGCTTCCAACGTGCTGTACTACGACAAGAAGGCCGGTAAGGGCACCCGCATCGGCTACAAGGTCGAGAACGGCAAGAAGGTAAGGATCTCCAAGGCCACCGGCAACGTAATAGACTGAGAAGGAGGGAAAAACAAGTGGCAGCAAGATTAAAGGAACGCTACAAGACGGACGTTTTTCCTGCACTTCAGGAAAAGTTCCACTATAACAACGTTATGGAAGTCCCCAAGCTCGAGAAGATAACCCTTAACATGGGTCTCGGCGACTGCAAGGACAACCCCAAGCTTCTGGAAATGGCAGTAAAGGAAATGGCCATCATAGCAGGCCAGGCTCCCGTAATCACCAAGTCCAGAAAGTCCATAGCGAACTTCAAGGTAAGATCCGGAATGTCGGTAGGATGCAAGGTCACCCTCCGCGGAGACAGGATGTATGAGTTCGCGGACAAGTTCTTTAACATAGCTCTTCCCCGCGTAAGGGACTTCAAGGGCGTAAGCGCCAACTCCTTCGACGGACGCGGCAACTACTCCATGGGCGTTAAGGAACAGCTGATCTTCCCCGAGATCGTTTACGATCAGGTAGAGAAGGTCAGAGGAATGGATATCGTGTTCACCACCACCGCTAAGACGGATGAAGAAGCTAAGGCTCTGCTTCAGCTTCTGGGAATGCCGTTCGAGAAGTAAGGAGGCTGAAATGGCAAAGACATCTTTAAAAGTAAAGCAGGCCAGGAAGCCCAAGCACTCGACTCAGGCTTACAGCCGCTGCAAGATCTGCGGAAGACCGCACGCGTATTTAAGAAAATACGGTATCTGCCGTATTTGCTTCAGAGAGCTGGCTTACAAGGGAGAGATCCCCGGCGTAAAGAAGTCCAGCTGGTAATAGAAGGAAGGAGGAAATATTCATGTCAATGACAGATCCTGTAGCAGATATGCTTACAAGAATCAGGAATGCCAACACTGCGGGACACGCAGAGGTCGACGTACCGGCATCCAAGATAAAGAAGAATATAGCCGAGATCCTTCTTAAGGAAGGTTATATCAAAGGTTTCGAAGTCGTTGAGACCGAGCCCCAGGACGTCATCAAGATCGAGATGAAGTACGGCGCGGGCAAGCAGAAGGTCATCAGCGGCATCAAGAGGATCTCCAAGCCGGGCCTTAAGGTCTATGTAAAGAAGGACGAGATCCCCAAGGTTCTGGGCGGACTCGGCATAGCCATCATCTCCACCTCCAGCGGGCTTATCACCGATAAGCAGGCCAGAGAGCTGGGAGTCGGCGGCGAAGTCGTCTGCTACGTTTGGTAATAGAGGAGGTAGAAACAAATGTCCAGAATAGGAAAACTGCCTGTGACTGTTCCTGCCGGTGTTGAAGTAAGCGCGGACGCTTCCAACGTTATTACCGTAAAGGGCCCCAAGGGCACCCTTACTCAGCAGATCAGCTCACTCATCAAAATGGAACAGAAGGACGGCAAGCTCGTCTTCAGCCCGGTCAACGAGACCAGGGAAGCGAACGCACAGTTCGGACTTGCCAGAGCTCTGGTGCACAATATGGTAGTCGGCGTTTCCGACGGTTTCTCCAAGAAGCTGGAGATCCAGGGCGTCGGTTACAGAGCCGAGAAGAAGGGCAACACCCTCGTTATGCAGCTCGGTTATTCCCACCCCGTAGAGATGCCGGATCCGGAAGGGATCACCACAGAGGTTCCCAGCCAGACCGAGATCATCGTAAAGGGCGCGGACAAAGCGCTTGTCGGCAACTACGCGGCCATCATCCGCGGCTGGAGACCGCCGGAACCCTATAAGGGCAAGGGCATTCGCTACTCCGGCGAGTACGTACGCCGCAAAGAAGGCAAGACCGGTAAGTAAGGAGGAAGAAGGAAAATGGCTAATAAGAGCAGAAATGACAACCGTGTCGCCAGACACGAGAGAGTCAGGAAAAACATATCCGGAACTCCCGAAGTACCCAGGCTCTGCGTTTACAGAAGCGCTAAGAACATCTACGCGCAGCTCATCGACGACGTCAACGGCAAGACTCTTGCCGCGGCCTCTACCCTGGATAAGGACATCAAGGCGCAGGCTGCTTACGGCGGAAACAAGGAAGCTGCAAAGCTCGTAGGACAGAAGATCGGAAAGATCGCCAAGGAAGCAGGCCACGAGGTCGTAGCATTCGATAGGGGCGGATACCTCTATCACGGAAGAGTTAAGGAACTGGCCGACGGCGCAAGAGAAGCCGGCCTGCAGTTCTAAGGAGGGAGAAGACATGGCAAATAATATAGATGTCTCCAAGCTCGACCTCAGCGAATCCATCGTCAACATCAGAAGGGTCACCAAGGTCGTTAAGGGCGGTAAGAATTCCAGGTTCAGCGTAACCGTAGTCGTCGGCGATAAGGACGGCCACGTAGGACTGGGCCTCGGCAAGTCTGTCGAGATCCCCGAAGCAGTAAGAAAGGCCAGCGAGGACGCCAAGAAGTCGCTCATAACCGTACCCATGGTAGGGACTACCATCCCGCACAGAAGCCTGGGCGTGTTCGGAGCGGGCAAGGTGCTCCTGATGCCTGCAGCCCCCGGTACCGGAGTTATCGCGGGCGGCGCAGCCAGAACAGTTCTGGAGTTCGCCGGAATCAAGGATATCAGAGCTAAGTCCCTGGGATCCAGCAATGCGGGCAACGTAGCCAGCGCTACCCTGGAAGGCCTCAAGGAGCTTAAGACCATCGAAGAGGTGGCCAAGCTCAGAGGACTCTCCAAGGAAGAGATCTTAGGATAAGGAGGTAAAGCAAAATGGCAGCAAAGAAGCTTAAGATTACGCTTGTAAAGAGCACCATTGGTTGCAAGCCTCACCAGAAGAAGGTTGTTGAAGCAATGGGTCTTAGGAAGATCCGCCAGAGCGTAGAGCTCGAGGACACCCCCGCTACCCGCGGAGCGATCTTCAAGGTCTCCCACCTTCTGAAAGTAGAAGAACTGTAAGGAGGTACGCGATGAAACTTCATGAATTAAAGAAGCCGGAAGGCTCCACACACAGCAAGAAGAGAGTCGGCAGAGGAACCGGTTCCGGACTCGGCACCACCTCCGGCCGCGGCATGAACGGTCAGAACTCCAGAAGCGGCGGCGGCACACGCCTCGGTTTCGAAGGCGGCCAGATGCCCCTTTACAGAAGAACTCCTAAGAGAGGCTTCACCAATCACTGGAGCAAGGAATACATAGGAGTAAACGTAGAGGCTCTTAACAGATTCGAGGACGGCGCAGTGGTAACTCCCTGCATGATCGTTGAAGCAGGCCTTGCGAAGGGCAATGCTTACGGCATCAAGATCCTCGGCGGCGGAGAGCTCAAGAAGAAGCTCACCGTACAGGCTAACAAGTTTACCAACAGCGCTCTGGATAAGATCGCGGAAGCTGGAGGAAAGGCAGAGGTAATCTAATGGGCATGATCCAGACATTCAAACAAGCCTGGAAGATCCCCGAGATGAGGAAGAAACTCATCTTTACGCTTATCATGCTGATCGTCTTCAGGTTTGGATCGAACATTCCGGTACCCGGCGTAGACAAGGCGCTTCTGGCGCAGATGTTCAACGCGAACGACGCCGGTCTTTTGGGACTGTTCGACATGTTTACAGGCGGATCGTTCAGCCAGTTTACGGTGTTTGCCCTCGGTATAGGACCCTATATCACGGCATCCATCGTTCTGCAGCTGCTGACCGTAGCCATCCCTGCCCTCGAAGAACTCGCGAAGCAGGGAGAGGAAGGCCGCAAGAAGATCAATAAGATCACAAGGTACACTGCCATCGGTCTGGCTCTGATCCAGGGCGTAGGCTACACCTTCGGTCTGTTCCGCGGCGTTCTGCCGAACGCAACGGTATTCGAAAAGATAGTCATAGTTCTTGTACTTACCGCAGGTACAGCGTTCCTGATCTGGCTGGGAGAGCAGATAGACCAGAAGGGCGTGGGCAACGGTATCTCGCTGCTCATCTTCGCCGGTATCATCACCAGGATCCCGACCATGGTCACCAACGCAGTCAAGTACCTTATTAAGGGCAAGAGCACCATCCAGTACATAATCGACGCCGAGACGGGCACGCTCACTCCGCAGACGGTATACACCGGCGAGCCGGCAGTATGGGCAAGGATCCTCATCGGCATAGCGGTCGTCATCTTCGCGCTGATCGTCATCGTGGGAATCATCCTCATTACCGAAGGTTCAAGGAAGGTCCCCGTACAGTACGCTAAGAGAGTGGTAGGCCGCAAGATGTACGGCGGACAGAGCAGCCACATTCCGCTCAAGGTCAACCAGGCAGGCGTCATCCCTGTCATCTTCGCGGTATCGCTGCTGCAGATCCCGATGACCATCGCCTACATGACCGGCACGGATTCGGGCTTCTACAAGTTCGTACACAAGTATCTGTCCTCTTCCGGCAATCCGGGAACGTACATTTACTTCATTTTCAACATTTTACTTATAATTGCCTTCACCTATTTCTACGGGCAGATCAGTCTCAACCCGACGGAGATAGCGGACAATCTTAAGAACAACGGCGGATACGTACCCGGCATCCGTCCGGGCAAGCCGACCGTGGAGCACATCTCCAAGGTAGCAAGCAGACTTACCATCGTAAGCGCTATCTTCCTTGCGATCGTAGCGTCCATCCCGACGCTCGTAAGCGCTCTTACGGGAGCTTCCGCAGGATTCGGCGGAACATCGCTGATCATAGCCATAGGCGTAGCCCTCGATACTCAGAGAGCCATCGAGACCCAGCTCGTCATGCGCAACTACAGCGGATTCCTTAAGTAAGGAGAAATGCAATGAAGAACATCGTATTACTGGGGCCTCCGGGAGTCGGAAAGGGCACTCAGGCGGAGAGGATCTCCGAAAGATACGGTATACCTCACATCTCGACCGGAGATATATTCCGCGCCAACATGAAGCAGGGCACCAAGCTCGGCAACATGGCCAAGGAATACATGGAAAAGGGCCTTCTGGTCCCCGACGAGGTGACATGCAACATGGTGTGGGATCGTCTCAGACAGGATGACTGTGCAAACGGCTGTCTTCTGGACGGTTTCCCCAGAACAGTGTATCAGGCAGAGCAGCTGGACGGTTTCCTTAAGGAGACCGGCCGGGCTCTGGATGATATAACCGTCCTGAACATTCAGGCGCCCACGGAGACTCTGGTTGCAAGGGCCACCGGACGCAGGATATGCAAGGACTGCGGCAAGTCTTACCACATAGTAAACACGCCGCCCAGGACCGAAGGCGTATGCGACGTATGCGGAGGCGAACTCCTGCAGAGGCCGGACGACGCTCTCGAAACGGTGCAGAACCGCCTTAAGGTCTACGAGGACCAGACGAGTCCTCTTATCGAGTACTACAGGGCTACGGACAGGCTCGCCGACATCGACGGATGCAAGGACATAGCCGGAGTATTCGAAGAAATATGCGCCCTTCTTGGAGATGAGCTATGATCGAGATAAAGAACGGGGAGCAGATAGACCGCATGGCGGCTGCCTGTGAAGTTGCGGGTCTGCTTCTTAAAGAGCTCCGATCCTTCATAAAGCCGGGCTTGTCCACAAAGGACATAGACCGCAAGGTGGAGCAGTTCATAATCGATCACGGGCAGGTCCCGGCGTTCAAAGGCTACGGCGGATTTCCCGCTTCGGCCTGCGTATCGGTCAACGAGGAGATAATCCACGGCATCCCTTCCAAAAGGAAGATCCTTAAGGAAGGAGATCTCGTAAAGGTGGATCTCGGAACGATCTGCGACGGATATTATTCCGACTGCGCAAGGACCTATCCGGTAGGCAACGTTACTGAAGAAAACGCGCGGCTTATCAAGGTGGCTGAGGAGAGCTTTTTCGAAGGCATCAAATATGCCAGAAAAGGTTTCAGACTAGGAGACGTATCGCACGCCATCCAGTCTTATGTAGAAGCGGCTGGCTTCTCGGTCATCAGGGATTACGTAGGACACGGGATAGGCAGGGACATGCACGAAGATCCCCCGGTCCCCAACTACGGAAAGCCGGATCACGGACCCAGACTGGTACCGGGCATGTGCCTGGCCATAGAGCCCATGATAGCGGCAGGAAAGTATCAGGTTAAAGTTTTAAGCAACGACTGGACGGTCGTAACGGTGGACGGGTCCAACACGGCCCACTACGAAAACACCGTCGTCATTACCGACGGCGAGCCCCGCATACTGACCTGTTTCGACAGGGACGTGAATGCTCTGGAAGTCAGCAAGGAGGAACGCATTTAATGTCAAAGCTTGACAGTATTGAAGTAACCGGTACAGTGCTGGAGGCGCTGCCCAACGCCATGTTCAAGGTAAAGCTTGAAAATGACTACGAGGTGCTGGCGCACATATCCGGCAAGATGAGAATGAACTTTATCCGCATTCTGCCCGGTGACAAGGTGAGACTCGAACTCTCACCGTACGATCTGACTCGCGGCAGAATAACTTGGAGAGACAAATAAGTCTAAACAGGAGGAGATCAAAATGAAAGTCAGAAGCTCAGTAAAGCCCATCTGCGAAAAATGCAAGGTGATCAAGAGAAACGGTAAAGTCATGGTCATCTGCGAGAATCCGAAGCATAAGCAGGTACAGGGTTAGTCAACCTAGAAATACAGGAGGTATAATTTATGGCTCGTATAGCCGGTGTCGACCTACCGAGAGAAAAAAGAGTAGAGATCGGTCTTACCTACATCTACGGTATCGGCCTTCCCACTTCCAGGACTATCCTCGAGAAGGCGGGAGTTAA
>JAEEGL016902268.1_pt1 | contig 11396 bp, 7 predicted proteins | sample 9134231 | NCBI WGS metagenome assembly JAEEGL01 (sample SAMN16246548, study PRJNA631951) | gut metagenome | biome: gut microbiome; feature: rumen; material: fiber-attached | host: Bos | place: Iran: Karaj | collected 2018-10
AAGCCGTCAACGCCCTTATCTTCATTTAGTTCTTTTATCTTTGCAATGAGTTCTTCTTGGGTTACTGTGTCGTCCATGCGGATGAGTGACGACTCAAAACCGCATTGCTCGCAAGCTTTGGTCTTTGAAGCCATGTAGCTCTCGCTGCCACCGTCGTGGCCAACAAGCACACCCACCAAGTTAGGACGACGGCCACCAGCCGCTACTATCTCTTTAACTTCGGCAGCAATCTCCTCTTTGATTTCAGCCGAAACTTTCTTTCCGTCTATTATCTGCATATAGTAGTTTTTATCAAACGAGCTGCAAAGTAAACAATTCATCAAGACTTTGGCTCTCGTTTTTCTTCTAATTTTTTATTAATGTGCAAAATTAGTCAAAATTCAGATATCAGCTATATATTATACATACTTTTAACGCATTTTTAAGGTTAAGAGTAAAGCAAAAGCGCCTCGTATACCACGAGACGCTTCTTAATATTATGAATTATGCATTGCTTTAGTCGTCGAGGCTCGTCTGCAACCACACGTCGTAGATAGTGGCGCCTGCCGAGTTCTCCATGGGTGGTATGTCGTAGTTGAAATTGGTGTTGTTGAGTTGGCACGCCACAGCTCCTTTAGGTGCATTGGTTTCAGCGCTGAGCACCATGGCAATGTAGCCGTTTTTTATATCAAAGTATCTACTTGGAGGTGTTTCTGATGGATAGGCGGTATAGGATGCCGTCTGACTTGCGCCAAGCTGATAGGTTTTGATGGGATAGCCTGAATAATAGAACTTGTTGCCTTCGAGAATAAAATCACCTGGATTAACTAAAGTTCCACTGGAATTATAGTTATATCCACTCATGCTTAATCCATTTTGACTCACTGCGCCAGTGTAGAGCTGTAGTCCTGCTGATGCTGTGTATTTCAGGAACACATTCTTTCCAAACGACCAGTAATAAGTCTCATAATTACTGTCTTGTTCATAGAATCCAAAGGCATCAACATATACAACCCCATCCTTGATAAACAATCGGTTGAACAAATAGCGAGACCATGGGTAAAGCGAGAAACTATTGCTGGTTGTGAGTTTGGCAAGATAACCGGTGGCATCGCCGAGAAAAATATAAGGAACTGAGAGTATTTCATCATATACTCCAAAGTTGGAATTAATACCCACATAATAGAGGTTGCCGCTGTCGTCGGTGGCGAGGTCATTTATGATGAGACCAGCATCGGTTCTCAACAGAGTCTTGTTCTTATAGACCATGGTGCTCACCCAGTTGTCGCAGTTATCGGTATTATTATCCCTAAAGGCCGAAGTGTAGTACACATCATTGTCCTTGGTGACCCACATGTGAGGAATACCTGCTATGTAGCGGGTGGTACCAGATTTCGGAAACACGCAATATTTTTTTGAAGCACCGGTAAGGCCGTCTTTATAGGTATTGAGGTATCCGCCACCGTGGACACCCGTTCCCTTGAGGATAACAGCAGTGCCCGAGGCATATTCTGTATAGGAATTTGACACGTCTTTGCGCATCATCACAAAGGCAGTGCTGCCATGCACAATCACTTCGTTGGCACTGGTGTAGCTTGCTCGTCCGCTCAAGTACATGCTCTTGTCCTCCCAGTTTCGCCACAAGATGGGCTTGTTGTCGGCTGTCTTGCCAGCGGTCCACACGGTGGGAGCGACCTTGACATTGTAGGTATACACAGTGTTGATATTGTCCTTTGTCTTGAACTTGATGGTGAGCGTGGTGGTGCCTACCTTGTGTGCAACGACACTCACCTGGTCGTTGCTGTAGTTGACGTCAATGATGCCAGAGTTGGAAGAAGTGACGCTGGTCATGGTGCCTTGCGAGTCGGAAGTATTTCCATTGTAGGGGCGGAAGATGATGTTGGTGCCCACATTGATGTTGACCTGCTGAGCACTGGTGCTGCTTGCATTGAGCCTGTAGGACTTGCGATCGTCGTAGTTGTAATATTGCATATAAAGGTCACGGTTCCAGGCATTCTGTCGTGGCGAGTATATGCTGCTCAGGTAACACCCTTGCTTGAGCTCGTCCTGGGTGTAGTTCCAGAAGTAGGCATACCCATTGCCAGTGGTGTTGTAGTAGAGCGTTAGCCAGTTGTCAAGGCGAGTTCCTTTTTCCCACACGCCATAGGCATGCCCGCGGTGCTGGCTGTCGATGTCAATAACTGGTGCGCGGTGGCTTGTCTCAAAAACGCCATAGGAATAGAATGGCAGCCACGTAATCTTGGTGAGGGCATCGAGGTGTGTCACACTCTCGTAGAAGTAGTCACCCTCGTAGGCTGCATTCACATCGATTCTCGACACAAAATGGTAAAGGATGATGTCGTTTATTTTGATATAGAACTTGCCGTTTTTTGGGATTACCGTGTAGTTGGCGGCACGGTTCACACATGCCACATCGCCAGTGAGGGGAATGTAGTCATAGTAGGAATTTGACAGATCGGCGTGTTGCACATAGGCTGCACACAGCGTGCCGCCAATTGTCTTGAAACCTTGCTTGTTGCTGCCGTTCACATCTTGCAGCACCCACTTGCCACCGGTGCGCACCATGGCATAGACGTTTTGGCAAGCGTCAGAACTGCTATAGTCGGGGTCAACAGCAATGAAGATAACGTCGCCCTCGGCCCACTGGTGCAGATTCTCACCTGATGTGGAGCCCGAGTTAGGTGAAAACTCGTTCATCTTAATCACTGAGCCTCCCGTTGAGCCGCCACTGTTGCCAAGAAGGATATCGTAAACCTTTGTTACGTCGGCAGCAGTGATGATATTGTCGCCGGTCTGGTCGCCATTGACTACGTTGGAGTAGTTGTTGTTGAGCAAAACATCATAAAGTGCTGTGACGTCGGCAGCTGTTACTGTGCCGTCGCCATTGACATCGCCTAAGAGTATGCCCTCGTCAATTACAAAATCGCTGGTTGTGACAGCAAAAACTGTAAATGTCATCACACAGGCAAAAAGTAGAGTAATAAACTTTTTCATAGTTATAATGGTTTAATGTTATTTCTGAGAATAGTATTCACTTTCGCAAAAATAGTGATAATAATTAAAAAATCAAAAAAATGCAGTATAAAAGTAATATGTTTGTTGTAAATCTTTGTTGATAAAGGTAATTTTAGCGAAATTTGTCACAAATTATAAAACACTAATAGAATCATAATGGAAGAACTCCAAATAAATACACTGATTACCGACTTAGCGTTGATATTGACGCTGGGCGCGGCAGCAACCATTATTTTCAAACTCCTTAAGCAGCCAGTAGTGCTGGGATATATTGTGGCTGGTTTCATCGCCAGCCCACATTTCTCGTTGCTTCCCTCAGTGGGCAACGAGGCCAATATTGAGTTCTGGGCGCAGTTAGGCATTGTGGTATTGCTATTCTCTCTTGGTTTAGAGTTCAGTTTCAAAAAGTTGATAAATGCTGGTGTCTCAGCCATTGTCACAGCGCTGATTATAGTGTGCGGCATGATGGCAACTGGTTTTTTGATAGGCCAATGCATGGGGTTCACAACAGTCAACAGCCTCTTCTTGGGAGCAATGCTCTCGATGTCGTCAACGACTATCATTCTCAAGGCGTTAACCGACCTTAATATGAAGCATCGCAAATTTGTGCCAGGCATCTTTGCCGTGCTCATCGTTGAGGACCTTTTTGCCGTGGTGATGATGGTGATACTCTCTTCAATAGCCATCAACAACAGTGTGGCAGGTGGCGAGATGGTTGCAAGTATTCTAAAACTCTCGTTCTTCCTTATCATCTGGTTTGTGGTGGGAGTGTTTCTCATTCCCTCAATATTTCGCAAGTTTCGGCGTGTGCTCAGCGACGAGATGATGCTTATTATTGCTATGGGGCTTTGCTTCTTGATGGCGATTTTCTCGGTTGCTAGCGGTTTCTCGCTGGCACTGGGAGCGTTTGTCATGGGTTCTATACTTGCCGGCACCAGCGAGGCGGAGCGCATAGAACGCATAATCAATCCCGTTAAAGACCTCTTTGGCGCTGTGTTCTTCATATCGGTGGGCATGATGGTTGATCCACAGGTAATAGTGCAGTATGCCGGCATCATCGCTCTGCTCTCGGTGGTGGTGATAGTGGGAATGATTATTTTTGGCACCACAGGCATGCTCGCAACAGGACAGTCGCTCAGGATTTCTATGGAGAGCGGTTTCAGCCTCACCCAGATTGGCGAGTTCTCGTTTATCATCGCCACGTTGGGCACCACACTTGGCGTGCTCGACGAGAGCATTTATCCCATCATCGTTACGGTGTCGGTAATCACTACTTTTACTACGCCATTTTTCATTAAAGCAGCGATTCCAAGCTACAATTTTGTTGAAAAGCATCTGCCCAAGAAGTGGAGTGCACTGCTTGAAGGCTACAGCAAGACGGTGAATAATGATGTTAAGCAGAAATCACGTAATATATGGGGAGGTATCATTAAGCGCAATGTGCTTATTTTGTTGCTTTATTCAGTTGTGATTATTGCTTCGATATTCTTGCTTAGGACCTATTTCATTCCATTTATCAATAATCTGCTATGTCGCTTTATGAGTGAAGAATGGGCCTTGATGCTCAGTATGACTTGTGCATTGTTCCTGCTGTCGCCATTCTTTTATGCCATTGTCACACCAAGGCTCACACGCAAGGAGAAGATGACACTAAACAGCACCAATGCTCCTATGGTAGTGGGGCTGCCGAGGTTCGTGATGGTGATTGTAGGAGGTTTGCTGTCGATGGCTTACGTTGCCTCGTTGTTTTATGGTTTCTATTCCAGCATTGTGTCGGCAATAGTCGGAATAGTCTATCTGCTGGCGTTGATTCTTCTTTTTGCGCCAATCATGCATAAGCATTTGGAACTTCTCGAGAAGCACTTTATGAGCAATGTCAACGAGCGCGAGAACCGCCGCACCGGCAAGGAGAACAATCTCGTGAGCGATATGCACCTTGCCTACATGACGGTAGGCTATAACTGCCCATTTGTGGGTGAAAGGCTTAGGAATGCCGATTTGCGTCGCAAGTATGGCGTGAATGTTGTGGCAATTATTCGAAACACATTGCGGTATCCTATCCCCACAGGCAATATGCGCATCTTCCCTGGTGACCAGATAGGTGTGATTGGCACCGATGACCAGATTCAAAACCTCTTGCCGTTGCTGGAACCCAAGGTGCAAAATGCCGAAGGAACATCATCGGCCGATGTGGAATTTACTCATTTCGTGCTTCCCGACAACTCGCCATTAATAGGCAAGAAACTTGCCGAGGCACGACTTAGGGAAGACTACAAGTCGCTGCTGGTGGCAGTGGAGCGTGGCGAGGAAAACTTCATCTCGCCAACCCCTGACATCGTTTTTGACAAGGGCGACATCATTTGGATAGTAGGAGATAAAGAAAAGATGAAGAAGCTTCGCTAGTTTGCCGCTTCGCTAGTTTGCCATCTCTCACCTCTCACCTCTCCACTCTAAACTATTTCGGCATATAGTCCTTGTATTTCTCTTCTTCAGTCATTTCATCTGGCATGAAGCGAGAATCGTTGCTGGTGTTTTGAGCCTCTGTCTCTGGTTTATTATGAAGACTTTGCTCAGGAGATGAGATGTTCTCCTGAGGTTGTTCTACAGTCTCTTTAGGTTTCTTGCCTATCTTGTGGAATTCATCGTGGATGGTATGGCCCACTCTGCCTATCTGCCTCTTGCCCGACTCAAAGCGTCGGTCGATGCGCTCTTCAATGCGCTTGTTGAATTCAAACGGCATGAGTGACACTAGTGCCGATATAAAGGCAAGCATTGTTGCGCCTGCACTCAAATAAAACCCTGACCTTAGGCCATCGATAGGCATTCCTTCGCTCATATCAGTGTCGGCAACGACATCTGGGTTGTGGGCAAGAGGAAGGCCTTGGAATTTTGTGAGCATGCTGACAAAGAAGAAGATTGCCATCAATATGAGAATAGCGTCGATGATGCCCCACCAACGGCTACGCAGGCAGTTGAAACCAATGGCTAGGAATAAGGTGACGAATGGAGCTAGAGCAAATGCGGTGAATCGTGCCTTGTTATACGTTAGTAGGCTTGCCGAGAAGTCTAGACCACTGATGCTTCCCATGTGAGAAATTTCCATTAATGGTAAAAATACATAGAACACCAGCGCAAGAACGAGGAGTATGTTGGTAATAGGTTTCATTGCAATAGTACTTATTTAATATAATAACTGAAAAAAAGGTGATTTTAGTGTAGAACGGCGTAAAAAGTTTTCAGTTGTCAGTTTTCAGTTGCTGTTTGAGGCTCCAAAGAAAATTCTTAAAAAGTGTTAAGAAATTTGGAGGTTGAGATAAATCTGTTATACCTTTGCGGTGTACTAGTTAAGTAGTACACTAGTTTGGTAATTAAATCAATCATTTAAAATACTACTATTATGTTATCAATCAGTAATCTAAACTTCACTTACAAAAAGCGCGGTGGAGATTTGTTCCACGATTTGTCGCTTGAATTGACCGCTGGGAACATCTACGGCCTGTTAGGAAAAAATGGTGCTGGCAAGTCCACACTTATTAATTTAATGACTGGTCTGCTCACTCCAAAGAGTGGTGAGGTGACCCTCGACGGCGTGAACGTGCGTGATCGCCTCCCCAAGATAATGAGCGATATCTACTTAATTCCCGAGGAATTTGAGCTGCCTCGCCTCACTCTGAAGCAGTATGTTAGCATTAATGCTCCTTTTTACCCTAATTTCTCGAGCGAGGACCTTCAGCGCTACCTTGACATCTTTGAGATGGGTAGTGACATGGACGTGAAGCTCCACTCGCTGTCGATGGGCCAAAGGAAGAAAGTTTTCATTGCCTTTGCATTCGCTACCAACACCCACGTGCTTATCATGGATGAGCCCACCAATGGCCTTGACATCCCTAGCAAAAGCCAGTTCCGCAAACTCGTGAGCAGCGGCATGACCGACGACAAGATGATGCTCATATCCACCCATCAGGTGCGCGACATCAGTGAGATTCTCGACCATGTTACCATCATTGAGCAGAGCCAAGTGTTGCTCAATGCTTCTATTGCCGACATAACACGCCGCCTGGCCTTCCGACCTATGAGCGAAGGCGACCAGCCACTCTTTGTACAACCAAGTATCATGGGTTCGCTTGTGGTAGTTCCCGCTCAACCCGACGAAGAGACTGCCGTTGACCTGGAAATGCTCTTCAACGCCACTCTTCAAAATTCCGAAGCTATCAATCAATTGTTTAACGCCTCAAAATGAAAAAAACTATGAATACCGTCAGTCAAACACTCAACTGGAGTCGTTTCGTTGCTACTCTGCGTAAAGAAATAGTGGAAAATCGCCGCACTATCGTGTTCTCAGTAATTGGCATCTATGCTCTGCTAACAATCATTATGATTTTGGGCAATTTGACGACATCATCTCCTGCAGAAAGTGCAATTATTTTGGCAGGAAATGTTCCACAATCTTTTGTGTTTATGCTTCTTTCATTTGTTGTTATCGTAATGTCATCAATGGCTTTCAAGGGTTTGACTACCAAGGCTGGTCGCAGCAATTTTATGATGTCGCCGTCTTCGTCTCTTGAGAAGTACCTTGTGAATCTGCTAATCTATGTGGTAGCAATGTTTGTGCTGTTCTTTGTTGGCGCTCAACTAGCCGACCTCACTCGCGTCGCAGTGCTGAAACCATTTGAGGATAAAGACTTTGTAGTGCCTGGCCCCATCAACTTTATGAATAGCAATACCTTCGCTTTCTTGGGCAGTGGTGCTAAGTCTTCTTCTAGTGATGTGGTTTGCTGGATGGGTCTGAGCATGTTTATTGGCACAATCGCCAATGCCGCAATGTATTTCCTCGGCAGTGTAGTTTGGCCTCGACTGTCGCTACTCAAGACTTTTGTCACAATCTTTGCTGTTCAGAGTGCACTATTAATAATAGTTATAGTGCTAGTTAATGTGAGCGGCGCCGAGCCACAGACTTTTGGAAGATGGTTCCGTGATTTTATGAGATTCGGTGGATTCTTTAAAATGTCATGCGTAATCTCTACTGTTCTTGCTGTAGTATCATTCGCTATGTCGTGGATACTGTTTAAGCGTAAAGATGTTGTGTCGTTAAAATGGTGGAAATAAGTTATGAATTTCAAGGATAATAAAGCGATATATCTGCAGATTGCAGACCGCATTGGTGACCAGATTCTCTCGGGGGATCTTGCCCCTGAGGGGAAAATCCCCAGCGTGCGAGAACTCGCTGCTGAGATTGAGGTCAATGCCAATACTGTGGCGCGCACCTATGACTACTTGCAGCAGGTGGGGGTGATCTACACCAAGCGTGGGCTAGGCTACTTTGTGAGCGCTGATGCCAAGGAGAAAATCGTCGCTACTCGTCGAGAGCAACTCATGCATGGTGAGATGGACTACTTCCTGCGACAGCTTAAGGCAGTGGGCATTACGCCTAGTGAGCTTCAGGAAATGTATCAGGATTTCCTAAACAAATAACGTTTGTTAATGCTTTTTTAGAAAAATTCATGTAGCAAAATGCCTCTGTTTTGCGTCTAAAGGATAAATAGCAAATAAAATAGGTATGATGAAAAAAATTATTGCAACCGTATTCATGGCACTATGCGTGCTGATAGCTTTAGCACAACAGCCCATGGCAGTGCAGTGTCAAGTTAATGACAGTGAGGGTGAGGGTGTGCCTTTTGCCACTATCTACCTCTATAACAGTAACGACACCGCCAAAGTGGTGGCAACCGACGTGAGCGACGCTTTTGGCAAGGTAGATCACAAAATCGCCAAGCCAGGTTCTTATCTCATGAAGGTTTGCTTTGTGGGTATGGCCGACGAGAACCGTACCTTTGAGGTTAGCGCTAAGGCGCCAGTGGCTCAACTTGGAACTATCGTTCTTTCCACCTCATCTACAATGCTTAAAGAGGTGGTGGTGAGCACGCAACGTCAGCTCGTAAAGACTGAGATAGACCGTCTCTCTTATGATGTTCAAGCCGATGCCGACAGCAAGACCAGCAACGTTCTCGACATGCTAAAGAAGGTGCCTATGGTTACCGTCGATGGACAGGACGAAATTCGTGTGAAGGGCTCCACTTCGTTCAAGGTTTATCGCAACGGTCATCCTGATCCTGCCTTGAGCGGAATGAACATGAAAGAAATTCTCAAGGTTATTCCTGCTTCAATGATAAAGAAAATTGAAGTGATTACTGACCCAGGCGCAAAATATGACGCCGAGGGCACAAGCGCCATCCTCAACATTGTCATGGCCGATGGCAACGCTGGAACGATGAATGGTGTGACAGGAACCGTGGGTGTGGGTGTTGACAACACTGGTAGCCTTAATGGAAACGCTAATATTACCTCACAGGTGGGCAAAGTGGTGACATCTTTAAACTATGGCTACCAAAACCAAAACCGCCACCGCAGCCACAACATCATGGAAAGCGAGACCAAATACTTGAGCAGCGGCAACACACTCTCGAGCTACAACGAGTCGCGTGCTAAAGTTAACGTGCACTATGGCGAACTCAGCGGCAGCTGGGAACCAGACACCATCAACCTAGTTTCGCTCTCATTTGGCGGTTTCTACTACGATTACCGTGGTGATGGCGTGAACAATGCCCTCATGACCGATCGCGATGGCAACATCCTATATAAATACACCACTATAGGTCGTTCTCCTAAAGGTGATTTTTATGATCTGCACGGACGCCTCGATTATCAGCACAAGACACATCGTCCTAATGAGGCAATTACCCTGAGTTATATGCTCTCGACTAACCACAACGGAAACAAGACCATATCCACTTTTAGCGATATGATCAATTGTCCGTTTCCCTATACTGGCCAAACCAACGACACTAAGGAGAACTTTGCTGAACACACTTTCCAGTTTGACTGGACAAGGCCATTCGCTAAGTATCACAAGTTTGAGACGGGTCTCAAGTATATAAACCGTTTCAACAAGAGCGAGGCTATGTTTGAATATACTGGCGTTCCAGAGATGGACAATATCACTCTCTTCAACCACCGCACTCATGTGGCAGCCGCCTATGTGAGCCACACCTTCAACAAGGGCAACTGGACTACTCGTGAAGGCTTGCGTTACGAATTCAGCCGCTTGAATGCCGAATTCCCCTCCGCTCCCCAAGACAACTACCACCGAAGCCTGAACGATTGGGTGCCTGACTTGAGTGTTGAGTATAAGTTTGACTGGGCTCACAGCCTGAAGCTCAACTACAGTACCACAATCCAGCGCCCCGGTATCAGTTACCTGAATCCTGCAGTCAAAGAGGACCCAATGAGTCGTTCGTATGGTAATCCCCACTTGAGCAGCTCACGTAACCACTCCATCGCGCTCACCTACATGCAGATAGGTGCAAAACTTACCTTCAGTTTGAGCCCAAGTATTTCATTCAGCAGTAACGAAATTACTGGAGTACAGTTTGAGGAGGATGGCCTCATGGCATCGACCTATGCTAACACCTTGAAGAGTCGCTCGATAGGCCTCAACGGGTTTATGCAGTGGACAATAGGTCCAAAGACCAGCTTTATTTTCAACGGCAATGTGTCGCACAACCGCTACAAGAGCGACGAGCTGAATCTTGAGAATAAGCGTTGGAACTCATTCTTCTACGCACAACTAAACCAACAACTGCCTTGGAAGTTGCGCTTGAGCGTCAGTGGTGGCGAGTGGAGCGGTGGTATCGACGGGCTCTACGGCTACAACAAGGGTATGTGGTTCTATAACGCATCGCTGCAGCGCTCCTTCCTTAAGGAAGACCGCCTCACAGTGCGCCTGAGCGCAGACCGCTTCTTCAGTGGAAAATATGGCAACTGGAGCAGCTACACAACTCAGGGCGATTACACTGGCTGGAACAAGGGCAAATTCATCATGCGTGGCTTCAAGATCAGCATCAGCTACCGTTTCGGTTCTCTCAAGGCTCGCGTTAAGCAAACCGACAAGACCATCGAGAACGATGACCTTGTGGGCGGCAGCAAGCAAGGTGGAGGCCAAGGCCAAGGTGGCAGTCAGCAAGGCGGCCAGCAGATGGGGAATTAATTAATGCATAATGCACAATTAATAATGCGCAATCCATAATGCATAATTAACAGGAAAGATTCATACGGTAATAATTTATTCTCAGCGACATGGCACATCTAAAACGCCGTGTCGCTGACTTTTGTGTCTTAAAAATGAAAATCTTTACTTTTCATTTTGTATTTCACTTGGTTTGCACTAAATTTGCAATCTTAAAGTTTTGAGATATGGAATTCCGTACAATGATACACCCTCGCGAGGGTGAGCATTTTATGCGCCATAGCGACAAGATGCTGCTCATGGGGTCATGCTTCAGCGACAACATCGGCGCGAAGCTTAAAGATGCGATGCTCAACGT
>JAEEGL013387168.1_pt1 | contig 11395 bp, 11 predicted proteins | sample 9134231 | NCBI WGS metagenome assembly JAEEGL01 (sample SAMN16246548, study PRJNA631951) | gut metagenome | biome: gut microbiome; feature: rumen; material: fiber-attached | host: Bos | place: Iran: Karaj | collected 2018-10
CGTTTTCAAGAAACTGTTTAATAATATCTACACTACCGTCTGTACTGCCACCGTCTATTATTATATGCTCATAACTATCTGAGGTCTGATTTATAACACTCTCAATCGTTTTTCTAAGTCCTATGACGTTATTCAAGTTTATTGTAATAATAGATAATTTCATAATATAGTTTTTGTTATATTAATTAGTATATATTTCAGATACGTTAAATAGAACGAATAAATTAGCCTTTTATATGAAATTTCCAAAAAGTTTCATAATCGTATTTTCTGTACGCATGACATCCAAAAGGTATTTTATCGCCACATAAATGATACAAAAATTCCGGATGAATTTCAAACGAAAATCGAGCAGCCTCTTCACACGAGGGTATATTTGCATTGTTTCCCCATATATATTTTGAATATGTGCCAAATACGAAGTCTTCATTTACTACATTTTCACGTTTGTAAAAATCTACCGTGTTTTTAATACCAATTGTTCTCATCGCAATTCCTATTGCATTTAGAATTGAGAAATGATGAATGTGATTATAAAATAACAACTTCAAACCTTTTGGTTTAAAAAGTGGCACGTACTTAAATTTTGACAATATGTCAATGCAATACTGTATTCTACGCAACGAAAAACCGCCATTGCCTACTCCCAAAAACTCGGTTGAAAATATGTTATCATTGCACACAAAATGAGGTGCCCCGATATAATCATACTCTTTATCGCACCAATCAAGCAATTCGTCTCGAAAAACCCAAGCATCAGTTTGATAAATAAACATATACTTGTATGCTTCAAAACGTTTATAAAATTGAGAATCAAGACATAATGAATTGTATCCCTTTACAGACTCAAAAAAGTGTTCTTCAAAAAATTCAACGTCAAATTCTTTTGATTCTTTTTCCGAAATTTGCCTATAAAATGACAAATCAAGATTTAAATGAGAGACAATCACAATATCGTGATTTCGCAAAATTCTCAATCCTTGCCTAAACGAAGCCTCCTCAAAAGAGGACAATTTTTCCTTGTATACAGGAATTATAACTACACAAGATTTCAAACCCATTTGATTGAAAAGATTACTCCCATTCTAGTATTTATAATTGTTTAATAACTTTGGTGGGAACACCTGCCACGATGCAATTATCTAGCACATCCTTAGTTACAGAAACTCTTATTCAATTCAATATACGTCTAAGAGTCTGTATAAATTCTCTTTGATTTTTCTCCATATCGTTTTTTATAACTTCAGTTTTCTTAAACCTATCCAAAAAACATAATGGATCAAGTATCAACCTAAATAATAAACGAACATACGGATTTGTTGATTTACATAATATATATTCAAAATATGACATATCATGATTTCTATAAACCAAGTCACATCCTTTCATAATATCTTCTTTCAATCTTTTCACCCAAGTCGCAGTAGAAGTAGATACACCAGAGCCATACTCATAAAATATAAATATTTCATCAAAATATAAAATTTTTTTACGCGCGATAATCATCCATGTCATACTAAAATCCTCAAGATATTTAATGGCACCATCTATCCGATGCAGATAATCACTAAACATAACACGATTACATAAAAAAGCCGCCCCTAAAATATAATCAATGCCATACAAATACTTTTTTCTAATTTTCCGATAATCCTTATTAATCCATGGCTTTAAATCAATCGGATTATGTTTTCCTTCATATATTATAATTCCTTTTTTTTCGTCAACAGAATAATAAACAGCATTTCCGAAATATGCCACTGCTGGATTTTTTTCTGCAAAATCTACAAATTCGGACAATACATTTTCGTTATACAAAAAGTCCCCTGGTGAAATCAGTTTTACATACTTGCTTTCAACATTTTGTAACGCAGAAATAGTATTCTTAACCGTCCCTTGATTTTGTTTATTCGCAATAAAACGATAGTCAGAAAAATTGTTTTCTTTTAGAAATTCTTCTGCCTTGTCAAAATAATTTTCTTCTGAGCCGTCATCACTGACAACAATATCAAAATCAACATTCCTTTGACAAATAATAGAACGCAAAGTACTTCTAAATTTTATCCAATCAGGATTGTATGTCAATATACAAATTGTTACTAAGGGCATAATTATTCACAATTAACAATAGGTAATTTCGTATAAATCTTATCTTTTAGTTTACCGAAAAGGTTTCGCATTAAAACACTGAACAAAAGACAAGCTAAAAACATTACTCCCACAGATATTAATGTCCACAATAATGTTACTAAGATTCCCCCAGACAAATGGGCATCTGTTATCAAATGTTGACGCCACAATTCGTTGGCAAAGCCTCCCGTATGAATACAAAAAATAGCAAAACAACTTCTTGCACAATAATTTATCGTAGTATTCTGAAAATCAAGTTTGCAAAACAACAAAAAAACACATACCGCCGTTATAACAGTAAATATAGAGCAATAATTATATAAAGACGGACATTTTGCAATGTATATTGTCATTATCAAACTGGAAATAACATATATACTAATAAGGATCCAAGTAGGAACACTCAATTGCCGTTTCCTAAGCCACATTCCCAATGACAACATCACAAGAAACTGAATGATTGTATATCCCGCCCCATTGCCATTTGTAGCTATTGGAGAAAGAAAATTAGCAGATTGAAATATATGTAAATCTACTGTCAAATCCAATCCTGTCGGAACGCCAATAAAAACAATAAGTAATAAAATAATCAAAAAGTTTGCTGAACTATTTTCAAGTCCATTCCAAATACGTGCTATGAAAGGGGAAAGCATATAACAAATCACATAAAAAATAGCAAAATAATTTGCAGGTAAAAATCTTACAATCAAACTCCTGATAGAAAAAACTTCTCCCCCAAATATTACCTGCATCCAATAGTCAAGTACTCGGTAAAAAATAACAATCAACAATATGTCTGCGACTTTACCAATATTAACTTTATTGTTTGTGAACAAAAAGTAGCCACTGACAATCATAAAACAATTAACCGCACAAATACTCAAACTCTCAAAGAAATGGAGTGTAAAGTTATCAAATGCCCTATCTTTAACCAAAACAAAAGCACCGCCCATAGTGTCGTTGTTGAAATGCAAAAGCACAACCATAAACATCAACACTAACCTCAGCAACTCAATGTTAGAATTCCTTTGAACAAGACTCATTTCTTTCGCTTAAACAATTTCAATATTTCTATCCTCTTATTTAATTCTCTCAACGAGTAAACCGAACATCCCAAAAATAAAAAAATAGTCGGAATATATACATAATCAGACTGCCAAATATGTATCAACAAGAATACAACACTTACAAGTAATAAAAGAATCAAATATATTTTTTTGAACGAAATATCTACTGAAAAACCATATCTTTTTTTTGCAATAATGTACACCTGAATACTATAAAACAAATACGTCAATACAAATGCCATACCTACCCCCGCAATGCCATATAAAGAATATCCCAAAATACTAAATACAAAAGAATAAATATTAGTAATAGTTTCGTTAATAATAAACAACTTTGATTCCGCTTTTGCAAGAAAGTAAAAAGCTATCACCCATGAAAACGTTTTAAACATCATTCCCAAAACAGCCCAAAGAATATAATCCACCGCCGGTAAAAACTCGTCTGAATAAACAATTCTGACTACAAACGGCATAAAAATCATACACAATACAAGCATTGGTGCAATAATCAAAGTCGCTATTTCACCCTGGTTATTGATAAGTTTACAGCACGTTTCATTATCTTGATTGACAGATGACAAGCGTGGATAAAAATCCGTTGCCATCGCATTAAACACCATTCCTACGTATGTATTCATCAAAGCAAAACCAGCCGAAAACAAACCTACCTGCTCCACTCCACTCTCATGCCGAATAAAACTCCTCAATGCGTATGATGTCAATGTTACCATTATTCCACATACACTCATTGCCAGTCCCATTTTCATCATAGTTTTTCCGTGTTGAAAAGTTTGACGGTTGGTAACTTTCGTTTTTTCTACATCAACTTTTTTAGAAAAATACCACGATAACAACAACATTGTCAATGAATTAAGTATCAGAGTAGGAACAATACCGTTAATACCAAACAAGAAATAAAGCGGAACTGAAATTAGCAATCCCAATGAAGAACCTATTACAGAAGATTTTGCAAGAAATTTTAATTTTCTCATTCCTTGTAAAATCACATTCTGACCGGCACACAATTGGTCTAAAAGCAATATTACTGATAAAATAATAAACGGTAAGGTATAATCATAATTTCCAAAAGTAAATTTACTCAAAAACGGTGAAAAAACAACTGTTAATACAAGCCCAAGCAATCCTGTTATCCATACCAATCGTTTAACGACGGCAACAATTAATCCGATACTCTTTTTATCTCCACTGCCGTTAGCCTCTGAAACATCCCTCACAGCACTTTGAGACAATCCAAAGGAAGAAAAACTATGTATCAATTGTATTGCAGAATGATACAATCCTTGAATTCCCATCCCCTGAGGACCTAACAAAACAGCAACAAACTTCGAACCTATTAAACCAATAAGTATCTGAAAAACTTGTACCCCTCCAAAAAGTGATATTGATTTAAAAATACTTCGATATGATGAAGTCCGATTTTGTTCCTCTGTCATAATTAGTTACCACCTATTTATCACCTCCACCACAAACTCCGCCTCTTCCCAAGTCAAACACGGACTCATAGGCAGACTAAGTTCCTGATTGTGAATTTTTTCTGTTATAGGTAATGAGATTTCGTTCCATTGTTTGTAACATTCTTGTTTATGAGGAGGGATTGGATAATGGATAAGAGTTTGGATTCCACTAACTTTAAGATATTGCTGAAAATTATCGCGTTCTTCGCAAAAGACGGGAAAAAGATGATATACATTGTTTCTGTCGGCAATACGCTTCGGTAAAACAATTTTGGAATTATTGATGTTTTCGTAATAATATGCAGCAATTTTCTGACGGAGAGTATTATCAGCGTCAAGATATTTGAGTTTTACGTCCAAAACAGCAGCCTGAATTTCGTCCAAACGCGAATTTCTGCCGCAATATTTAAAAACGTATTTCTTTTGCGAACCATAGTTTGCCAATGCCCTCACAATGTCCGCCAATGCCTTATCGTTAGTAGTTACCGCACCGCCGTCGCCCAAAGCACCAAGATTTTTTCCGGGGTAGAAACTATGTCCGGCGGCATCGCCAAGCGAACCTGTACGTTTGTCTTTAAAATGACATCCATGTGCCTGTGCATTGTCTTCAATAAGTTTGAGATTGTATTTTTTGCAAAGTGCGCCAATCTTTTCGGTATAAGCACAACGTCCGTAGAGGTGAACAATCATAATAGCCCTTGTTTTTGGCGTGATTCGTTCCTCAATTTTGGAGTCGTCAATCTCCAAATTATCAAACGTCGGCTCAACTAAGATTGGTTTTAGATTGTTTTCAGTAATGGCGAGAATTGAGGCAATGTAAGTATTGGCAGGGACGATGATTTCGTCGCCGTCATTGAAAACGCCCAACTCCTTGTACGCCCTGAGTATTAAAATTAAAGCGTCCAAACCGTTAGCACAACCAATGCAACAATCAGTACCAATGTATTTTGCGTAGTTTTTCTCAAAGGTTTGATTTTCGTTGCCTTGAAGATACCAACCCGAATTTACCACACGCAAAACAGCAGCGTTAATTTCGTCAGAATATTTTTCTGTTATATTTTTTAATGATAAAAAAGGTACTTGCATGATTATATTTTCCTTACAAACTTAGCGGGATTGCCATACCAAACTTCTCCGTCAGGCACATTTTTTGTTACAACACTCCCCGCTCCTATCATTACATTTTCTCCTATTGTAATTCCTGCGAGTATTGTTGCATTTGCCCCAATACTTGCACCTTTTTTCACCAAAGTTTTGTGCAATTTCCAATCAGGATTTTTTGACCTCGGAAACAAATCGTTAGTAAAAGTTACGTTAGGACCTATACAAACATTATCCTCAATAGTTACCCCGTCCCAAAGTTGCACACCACTTTTAACAGTTACATTATCTCCAACAATAACATCATTTTCTATAAGGACATTAGCACAAATATTACAATTTTTCCCGATTTTAGCATTAGGAAAAATCACACAAAACTGCCAAATATTGGTATTCTCTCCTATATCAACAGACTGACAATCAGAAAGTTTGTGAATCATTATTATTTGGTAACGACTTTAAAAACTCATCGTAATTTCTAATGTATTCATTCTCATCGTAATACTCGCTTGCCAAAACAACAAGTTTGCAACCGTAAGAAAAATCGTGCATTTCTCTCCACATATTTTTGCCGATGTACAAACCTACATCAGGACGGTTGAGCAATACTTGTTCTTTTTTGTGTCCATCGTCAAGAATAAAACGACACGCACCGTCCATAGCGATAATAATCTGCTCCATATTCTTGTGAGCATGAAAACCGCGTGCCTCGTTCGGTAAGGTGTCAAACATATAATAAACACGTTTGATTTCAAACGGAATATTTTTTAGTCCCTCCAACGAGACCAATTTTCCACGCCTATCGCCATGAACTTGTAAATCTATTATGCGATAATCCATTTTTTCTATTCAAAACAACTTCTAATTATTTCGATGATAATGTCCTGCTGTTCGGGTGTCATTTTGTTGTCGCTCGGTAGGCACAAAACTTACCTAAAAATCTTAAAAACAGTCAAGAATATTATTTTGAAGTATTCTTTTAAAGTTTGATTTTCAATATATTTCATATTGAGTTTAATTTTTGCGGGCATAATTTCATCAATATACGTTTTGTCAGGGTCGGAAGATTTGCCAAGAATTTCGTTTTCATCAACATATTCTATCGAGGCATAATCCGTAATACCCGGACGAACAGACAAAACTTTTTTCTGCTCGTCGGTATACAAGTCAACATATTTTCTGACTTCGGGACGCGGACCAACCAAACTCATATCACCTTTAAGAACATTGAAAAGTTGCGGCAATTCGTCAATTTTGAATTTACGGATAAAATAACCAATTTTTGTAATTCTCGGATCTCTGCCGCCTACTGTTATTAGACTGCCTTTGTCAGCATCTTTACGCATTGAACGGAATTTGTACAAAGAAAAATCCGCACCGTTTTTCCCGACACGGATTTGTTTGTAAAATCCGCCGCCTTTGCTCGTTAAAACTATTATTAACCAAATAATTACAAACAAAGGCGAAAGAATCACCAATCCAAAAAACGAAAACAATATATCAAAAAAACGTGTCATTTTCCTGCTACTTTTTTATAAGCATCAACAACAGTTTTGATTACAAATTGAACTTTTTCATCGTCAAGTTGCGGATAAATTGGCAGCGAAATTTCAGACGAATAATTTTTGTAAGCCTGCGGATAATTTTTTATATCGTAACCCAAACCTTTGAAGAACGAAAGCATCGGCATCGGTATAAAATGTACATTAACAGCAACTTCGCTTTTTGCTATTTCATCAATCATCTTATCACGCATTTCTTCTGTGAAATCTTTGATTCTCAAAGCAAAAATATGATAAGAAGTCTCTTTTTCTCCAGAAATTGACGGCGGTAAAATTGCCCAGTCAAGTTTTGAAAAAGCCTGTGCGTATGTATCAAAAACGCGTTTTCTTTCTTTCAACAGTCCCGCGTATTGACGGATTTGAGCCAAACCTATTGCAGCATTTACGTCTGCCATATTTATTTTCATGCCCTGACCGACAATATCATAACGCCAACCGCCGGCTTTGCTCTTAGAAAATGCGTCTTTGGTCTGACAATTCAACGCACGCATTCTGAGTTCTGCATAAAGTTGCTTATTGTCAAAAGGTTGAGGCAAATTCATACAAATAGCACCACCTTCCGCCGTTGTTACATTTTTTACAGCATGAAGAGAGAAAATTGCAACGTCAGTCTCGCTGCCGGTGTTAACGCCTTTTTTGTAATGTGCGCCAAGCGAATGTGCGGCATCGTTCAAAACCAAAATACGTCCCAACCTCTCTTGAACAGGAGATTCTGCACGGAATTTCTTTTTAATTTCCGGTTCGTTCACGAGATTCATAATTGCATCATAATCACAAGGATAACCGGCAATATCAACGGGAAGAATCGCTTTGGTTTTTTCTGTAATTGCATTTCTGATTGCATCAACCGAAATATCAAAATCATCGTTGGAATCTACCATAACAGGTTTTCCCCCAGCCCAAAGCACAGCCATTGCCGTTGCACAATAAGTATAAGCTGGAACAATTACCTCGTCGCCCTCTTTCAAACCGAGCCAGCGCAACATCATAATCGCACCCGAAGTCCAAGAATTTACACACAAAACACTCTGTGCTCCTGAAAGTTTTTGAATTTCTTCTTCCAATGCTTTTACTTTCGGGCCTGTTGTTATCCAACCTGATTTCAAAGAATCAGTTACTTCTGATATTACACTTTCGTCAATATATGGCGGTGAAAATGGTATTTTCATAATAATTAATATTTTTATTTTTTTATCTATTTGATTGAGCAGTAAATGGTCTGTTAAACAAAACTTTAAAAAGTCCAATCCAATAGCCGATACCGTATGAAAGATGAACATTGAAAAAAATCCACGGCATAAGACAAACCATTGATGGTCTTTTTGTTACTTTTGCACTTTTGACACCCATCATGATTCCAATTGCAAAATACAAAATAAGAAATCCAAGGTATAACCACAAAATTATTTTTGAAAAAACGCTTAATAAAGCACCAAAAATCAAGGCTGCAACAAATAATGGCGGAACAAATTGTCTGATTGTTGCTGCTTGTCCTAACTTCTTATTCACAAGCGGTTTAAAGAGTCCATACTGATAAAACATCTTACGAACTTTCGACACTTTGTCCCGAGCAAAATATTTTATTCCGAGTGTAGGAATAATGTAAATTGATCCACCGTTCTTGATAATTCTCGCATTAAGTTCATCGTCCTGATTACGAATAAGTTCCTCATCGTAAAGACCAACTTTGTCAAAAACTTCACGTTTGAAACATCCAAACGGAACCGTATCTACTTTAATTGTCTCTTTTGCGCCCACCCTAAAGAGAGAATTACCCATTCCGAAAGGATTTTTCAAAACTTCAGCTATCGCATACGAAATGTTGCTTTCATTACAAGGCAAAGTTATTACACAACCACCGACATTATCTGCATTTAATTTTGTTAAATTATTAACCAAGGAAGTAAAATAATTAGAAGGATACTCACAATGGCCATCCAAACGAATGATAATATCCCCATGAGATGCCTTAATTCCAATATTCATAGCATTAGGTACAATTTTATATGGATTGTCTAATACTTTAATATATGGATATTTTTGAGTGTACGAAAAGATTATTTCTTTTGTTTGATCACTACTCATTCCGTCCACAAAAAATACTTCTAAATCATCCTTGGAATAGTCTTGTTGAAGTATCCCTTCTATACACTTCGCAATGTAATGTTCTTCGTTGTAAATAGGACAAATTACTGATAACATTATAGTCGACCGTCAATTAGTTTTTTATCAAAGAATCCTTTAACATCGTAAACAACACCATTTCCAATTCTAAGAAAATTTCTTGGGTTGATATTAATAAACTCATTATGAGAAACGGCAAGTATTACTGCATCAAATTGACAATCCAAATCATTCAACTTTTTATCTGTCAATTGGATCCCATATTCATGTTCAGCTTTTCGTTTATCAGCCCAATTGTCAAAAATTGTTATATTATTTGTATATTCTTTTAATGTCGAATATATATCAATAATTTTTGTATTTCGTATATCAGGACAGTTCTCTTTAAAAGTGAAACCGAGAATGAGAATTTTAGCATCCTTAACTAAAACACCTTTTTTATTCATCAGTTTAATAACTTGGTTTGCAACATAATCACCCATTCCGTCATTCAATCTCCTCGCAGCAGACATAATACGTGGCAAAACTCCATATACTTGTGCCTTTTGAATCAAATAATAAGGATCAACGCTTATACAATGACCACCTACAAGACCTGGTTTGAGTTTAATAAAATTCCACTTTGTAGATGCCGCCTCAATGACTTCATTAGTGTCAATTCCCATTGCATTAAAAATTTTTGCCAACTCGTTCATAAAAGCAATATTAACATCACGTTGGGAATTTTCAATAATTTTTGATGCTTCAGCAACTTTGATTGAAGACGCTTTGTGTGTCCCATTTATGAGAACAGAATTATAAACTCCATCAACAATATCTGCAATATCTGGAGTTGAACCAGAAGTCACTTTTTTAATTTTTTCAACAGTATGAAGTTTGTCACCGGGATTGATACGTTCAGGAGAATATCCTGCAAAAAAATCAATATTAAATTTCAATCCAGAAACTTTTTCTACTATCGGAATACACTCTTCCTCCGTAACACCCGGATAAACTGTTGATTCGTAAACAACAATATCCCCTTGTGATATTACACTTCCCACCGTCTGACTTGCACCAATAAGAGGAGAAAGATCAGGACGATTATTTGAATCAACTGGTGTTGGAACAGCCACTACGTAAAAATTACATTTACGTATATCTTCTAAATTCGAAGTACATTTAAAACCGTTTTTAATAGCATGCTGTAAAAGTTCGTCTGAAACTTCCAATGTGCTATCATGACCCTGATTCAATGCATTGACTCTTTTATCATTTAGATCGAAACCAATGGTTTCAAATTTTGTGGAAAACAATCGCGCTAATGGCAGACCTACGTATCCCAAGCCTATAACGGCAATTTTCGGTATAAAATTCATAGTTTATATTTGTTTATTATTGATATTACAATTTTTTGTCATAACTAACACAAACAATTACTTTGCATTTTCAAAATTATCATGTATGATTATGTTATCACACACACCTAAGTGATAGTGATTTGCAGATACTATGTTATACATAGCAATATTTACGCATGATTTTTTTCTACAATATTTTAATTTCCCTACTTGTGTATTTTTAATAAAAACTATCGTAGAATGCGTTATTTCAGACTTAAAACTTATTGTTTGACCAGTAAGTGAAGTCCACGTTTTAATTTTGTCAATACCATAACCTGCATTTTCCGCAAGTTTTGCCGCACGAAAAAATTAATAAATTAACATATTTTCATCATCATACCTATTAACAGAAAATATCTGTTTTTTTGCAGCATTTAAAACATCGGAAAAAGCCTATGATTTCATTATATAAGCGATTTACCTTTTTCAGTTAAATAATATTTTTGAGTTGGACTATTTGGAGAGTCGGGTTGTGTCATTGATATAATATCATAATCTAATAAACGTTTTACAATATTTTCTCGTACATACCTACGACTTGAAATCTCTACAAA